>Ga0207707_10000011_pt1 | contig 282857 bp, 292 predicted proteins | sample KBSC83BmetaG_FD_184336 | JGI IMG/M metagenome (GOLD analysis project Ga0207707, IMG submission 184336) | Corn rhizosphere microbial communities from Kellogg Biological Station, Michigan, USA - KBS C8-3B metaG (SPAdes) (version 2) | ecosystem: Host-associated > Plants > Roots > Rhizosphere ... | reverse complement strand
TCCGATCTGATGCGATCTGGTTGTCGCCGATCCACCCTTCGCCCAATCGCGACTGGGGTTATGACGTTTCGGACTATGACGGTGTACACCCCGACTACGGAACGCTCGCCGATTTCGATGCGTTGCTCGCGGCAGCGCATGGCAAAGGCATCCGTATCCTGCTCGACGAGGTGCTGTGCCACACATCGGACGAACATGCGTGGTTTCAGGATTCATTGTGCAGGGGCGCGAAGTCGGACTGGTATGTGTGGGCCGATCCCGCGCTCGACGGCACCGCGCCGAACAATTGGCTTTCGGCATTCGGCGGTCCGGCCTGGGCGTATCAGCCCGCGCGCCGCCAGCATTATCACCACAAATTCCTGCGCCAGCAGCCGAAGCTGAGCTGGCGCAACGAAGACGCCAAGAAAGCGGCGCTCGCTGTTCTCGACCTGTGGCTGACGCGGGGCGTCGACGGCTACCGGCTCGACGTCGCCAACGCCTATCTCCATGACGATCAGCTGCGCGACAACCCACCGATTCCGCCGGAGCGGCGTACCAAGGAGATATGGGGACACGCGGCGAACCTTCAGCGCCACATCCACGACAGCAATCTGCCGGAGAACAAGGAAACCCTCGGCGAGATCAGGCGAACGGTCGAGAAGCACGCGGACCGCTTTGTGTTCGGCGAATTCTCCGAAGGCTTCGAACGTTCCGGCGCCTATCTGCCGAGCGATGTCGGGCTGCATGCGAGCTACACCTTCTCGATGCTGCGCGCGAATAAGCTGTCACCGGATTTCGTGCGCGACGAGATCGAGGTGATGACGCGCCATCCCGATTACTGGCCGTGCGTGTCGCTCTGCAATCACGACATCGTCCGCACCGTCACGCGCTTCGGTGGCGGACGCGACGGCAATCCGGCGCTGGCGAAGCTGCTGCTCGCGGTGCTGTTGTCGCTGCGCGGGACGGTGCTGATGTATCAGGGCGAAGAGCTTGGGCTGCCCGAGGTCGATCTGCGCCGCGACCAGCTGCGGGACCCCGTCGGCGATCTATATTATCCGATCGCCAAGGGTCGCGACGGATGCCGAACGCCGATGCCGTGGAACGCGGATGCACCGAACCTGGGCTTTACGACCGGCATGCCGTGGCTTCCGCTCGGTGCCGCGCACGAAGCACTTGCGGTATCAAAGCAGGAGAGCGACGCAAACTCGGTACTCAAATTCGCACGTGAGTTCCTCGCGCGGCGGAAGAAAAGTGCAGCGCTACGTCTCGGTTCCATCGAGCTCGTCAGCGCGCCCGATCCGGTTCTCGCCTTCAGGCGTACGCATGAAGGCGAGCGCGTACTCTGCACGTTCAATATGAGCGGCAAGGCGCTGACAGCGTCGGTGGATGGAAAGGCCGTGCCGTTAGCCCCCTTCGGTTTCAGCGTCGGGTAAAGCATCGAACGCCGCGAGAACGGCTTCGAGCGGAAGCAGTACGCAGCGGTGGCGGCTCTTGTGATCCGCGACGCCATCGAAGTGGCGATAGACGTTGAATGGCGCCGGCGGCGGCTCGCTGTTCCCGGCGAGCATCCTGTGTACGGCATCGCGCAACGTCGCGATCTCGTCGCGGGCCAGCCCGGTTGCATCACCGCCGATTATGGACGCCGAAGCCTGGGTCAGCACGCAGGCCTTGGCGTCGATGGCGATACCGACGATGCGCCCATCCTCGATGGCGATATCGACCGTCACCTTGTCGCCGCAGGCGGGATTGTGCGCGGTGCCGGTTCCATGTGGTTCTTGCAGGCGTCCGGCCCCGGCGGCGTCGGCGGCGAGACGGAGCAGGGCCTTCTTGTAGAGGGGATCGCTCATCGTGCCCGGTATGCCCTGAGCGCCTCGGGCGTGTCGATGTCGATCAGCGGACCGTCATCCGCCGCCTCGACCTCACAGACGAGTTCCTCATATTGGGCGATGAGATGCCTGGCGCCGGTGTCGCCCTCGATGGCCATCATCTCGGGAAAGAACCGCCTGGCCCAGAGCACCGGGTTGCCGCGCTTGCCGTGGCGCGTGGCGACGCAGATCGCCCGGTCTTCGGCGGGATCGAAGGCCACGATCAGCTTGTCGATCAGGACCGACGTCACATCTGGCATATCCCCAAGCAGGATGACCGCGCCGTCGCAATCGTCAGGCAACGCGCTCAGGCCCTGTCTGAGAGACGAGCTCAAACCTTTTGGAAAGTCTGGGTTATTGGCGAAAGAGACAGGCAGCCCTGCCAGCGCCGCGCGGACATTTTCCGACCCGTTGCCAGTGACAACAAGGGTCGAAATGGCGGCGCTATCAGCCGCTGCCTGTGCTGCGCGCCGCACCAGGGACTTGCCGCCGACATCTGAGAGCAGCTTGTTGGTTCCCATCCGCGAGGACTGTCCGGCGGCCAGCACGATGGCCGCGATCCGAGGTATCCGCGCTGCTTCCGCGAGAGGCTCGTCACGTGGCTGAGGCCGGGTCGGTATCTCGGTGAGTAGCCCGCCGACACCCATCGCAGCGATCTCGGCGCGGCCCACGGCAAGCCCGGCCGCGATCCGCCAGAGCACGAAGTCGAAGCCGTTCAGCTTCGGCGAGCGGGCACAGCCGGGCAGCCCGACAATGGTCGCGCCGTCCAGCCGCGCGGTGAGAAGCAGGTTCCCCGGATCGACCGGCATGCCGAAGGCGTCGATGGTCCCGCCAGCCGCTTCGATCGCCGCAGGCACTACGTCGCGACGGTCGGTAATGGCACTGGCGCCGAAGATCAGGATCGGATCGGCGCCGGCCACCTCGCGGATAGCAGCTGCGAGCGCATCCGCCTCGTGCGGCACGCGGCGCTCTATGACAATCTTCGAACCGATGGATTGGAGGCGCTCCTCGAGCGCCGCCCGGTTCTTGTCGAGCAGCGACGGCTTGTCGCCGGGCAGCATCGTCGAGATCAGCGCGGCGCGGCGTTCGACGAAAGGCGCAACCCGGATGACGGGTCTGCCCTGCAGAAGGCGCTCGACGGCTTCGACATGCGTTCGCGGCGTCGCGAAAGGGATGATCTTGATCGTCGCCAGCATCTGACGTGGAGAGGCGCGTGCGAACGGTGCAACCGTCGCGAGCGTGATCGATTCATCGATTGCGTTGATGTCATCGGCTAATGCCCGGTCTACAATCGCAAGTCCGGCGGTGTCCGCATACAGATTGGCGCGGCCGGTGAATGCGGCGCCAATGCGGACCGACGTACCTGCGCAAGCGCGCGCGATACTGGCCGCCGCTTCGTCCTCCGGCATGTCATCGGCATCGAGACGGGCAACCACGACTTTCGTTACGCCAGAGTTTGTGAGCGCCTCGATGTCGGCGCCGGACAGCACTCGGCCTTTGCGAAAGAGTGCCCCGCCTGCGCGCACCGAATGTCCGAGAATGGCGCCGGCGGCGCTCTCGACCGGAATAGTTCCAAACCGCATCGGGCCAGATTAGGCGGCGGCGGCCTCGCGGGGCAAACGCAGGCGGGCGCGCAAACCGCCGCCGGAGCGGTTTTCCAGCGTCACCGCGCCGCCATGACCTTCGGCGATCGCCTTCACCAGTGTGAGTCCGAGGCCCGTGCCGCCGGTCTCTTCGTTGCGGGAGCTTTCCAGCCGCACGAACGGTTCAAAAACTCGGTTCTGCTCGGCTTCGGGTATGCCCGGACCTTCGTCCTCGATGACGATCTCATAATTCTTGTCGTCACCGGAAATCTGCACATTGGCGTTGCCGCCATAGGAGAGCGCGTTCTCCACTAGATTTCGCACTGCGCGCCGGATTTCGTTGGGCCTGCAGCTCAGCGGCGCAGGATCATGCGATGTCCATTGCACAGCCCCGCCGCGATCGTCCATGTCCGCGCACAGGCTTTCCACCAGCGCGGCGAGATCGACATTACGCTTTATCTCGCCGCCCGTTCCACGCGCGGCCGATAGCACGGCTTCGGTCAGTTCCTGCAATTCGTCCAGGCTGTTGCGCAGCCGGTCGCGCAGCTCCCTGTCGTCGATAAATTCCAGATTGATCCGCATCGCCGTGATCGGCGTGCGCAGATCGTGACCGACCGCCGACAGGAGCTGGCGCTGGCTCTCCATCGTGCGTGTGATCTGATCGGTCATCGCGTTGAAGGCCACCGCCGCATTGCGGATGTCCTGCGGCCCCGTCTCGTTCAGGTGCGGCGCGTGTCCGCCCTTGGCGACGGCGGAAGCAGCTTTCGCGAGTTCGGACAGCGGCCGGGTTACACGGCGCGCGAAATATGCTGCGGCCGACGACGCCACGATAATGGCGACGATCGCCGCAATCAGCACTTCCGCCGGCCAGGGAGAGGCTACCGGCCGGTAGAATTTTCCAACGACCTGCGTCTGCGCGTCCACGGGCACCGTCACCTGGATCGTCTGTTCGATGTTGTCAGGCGGATTGCGCGATGTGGGCCGCTCCGCATCGTGGATGTCGACGAATACCGGATATCCAGCGGTGGAGTCGGGAAGCAATGTGCGCAGGCGGTCTGCCAGTCCTGCTTCGGTCCGGTCCATCGGCGCAGCAGGGTATTTTCCGGAGTGCAGTGAAAACGACCATACGCCGCTGCTCAATGTCTGCGCTGCCGCGTTGCGCGAATTGCGCGGAATGACCGCGAGCAGCGTTGCCGTCGACGCCGCGCGATCGAGCACGCGGTCGATCAGCGCACTCTCGTTCTGCTGTTCTCTGCCAAGTTCAAACCAGATCGCGACCGCGATATTTGAAGCCGCGACGGCCACGGCCGTCACGGCGATCATCTGCATGCCGAGCGTACGCGGCCAAAGCCTCATTCGGTTTCAGGCTCCAGCGCGAAGATATAGCCGCCGCCCCAGACCGTCTTGATGTAACGCGGGTTCTTGGGGTCCGGCTCGATCTTCTTGCGCAGCCGGCTCACATGATTGTCGATACTGCGGTCGAACAATTCGGCATCACGGCCCTTGGTGAGATCGAGCAGTTGGTTGCGCGTCAACGCGATCCGGGGACGCTCAAGGAGTGTGGTGAGCAGGCGGAATTCGCCGCTCGACAGCGGCATCGCAACGCCTTCGGCACCTATCAGCTCGCGCTGGCCGGTATCGAGCGTCCAGTCGCCGAAACGGATGCGCGCCACTTCCGGCGGTTTCTGACGCGGCGGGAGTGCCTGGGTTCTGCGCAGCACGGCAGCGATACGCGCGATCAACTCGCGCGGCGAAAACGGCTTCGCGATGTAGTCGTCGGCGCCCATCTCCAATCCGATGATGCGGTCGACTTCTTCGCCACGCGCGGTGAGAAGGATCACGGGAATCTGCGTCGTCTCGCGGATCGAGCGGCAGAGGCTGAGCCCATCCTCGCCGGGCATCATGATGTCCAGGACCACAAGGTCGATCGCCGCGCCCTTCATCACTTTGCGGGCCGCGGCCGCATCAACCGCGGTGCTAACCCGGTAGAAATGCTCGCGCAGATACCGGGCGAGGGGTTCGCGGATATCGCGCGCATCCTCGACGATCAGGACATGCGGCCTGTTTTCTTCCTTGTTCATGAGAGCCAGCTTTTAGGGCAGTTCGAGAGTCCGCCGCTACATGCGCAAATTTTAATTGCCGCAAACTGTGTCGGAAACCCGCGCATGGACACTTTACGACGATCACGTTTTGTTCTATCAACCTAGAAGGGAGTAATTATCGGACTCTCTCAACTTTAGGAGGATGGATATGAGCTGCCGCCCACATTTTCTGGCATTTGTGGCTATCTCTATGACTTTCGCGGGCACTTCCGCGCTTTCGCGCCCAAAAGGCCCGGCGCCTGGCGACAAGCCCGTCGAGGCGTCTCAATTCTTCCAGGCGTTCGATCTGAACCGCGACGGCAAAGTTGCGCACGAGGAATTGAACAAGGCGCTCGGTACGCAGTTCGCGGCGACGACGCATGGGCGGCCGTCAATGACGGAAGGCGAGTTCGCTTCCCATTATGCGCAGCGCACTCGGCAGCGTATTGCGCAGATGTTCCATCGGCTCGACCGGAATGGCGACGGCAAGCTCACGCTCGACGAATACGCGGCGCCGCAGCGGGTGCGGTTCGAGGCGTTCGACCGCGCCGGCAGCGGAACCGAATCCTGCCGGGCCAATCCAGTCCAGCACGCGTCTTACGGTTCTGCGCGCCAGACCGGTGCGGGCCGTACGCGTTTCTGCGCGGATCACGATCTGAACCGGGACGGTGTTGTGACCCATGCCGAATTCGACAGCGCGACGGCCACGCGTTTCGCAACCTTGGCCGCCGGTGGGCCCACCATGACCGCGGCGCAGTTCACGGCGGATATGCTCGCGTACTACCGCAATTTAAGCGCGCGCATTTTCGAACGCCTGGACACCGACCAGAGCGGCGCGCTGTCACTCGCAGAATTCGCGGCATCGGAGCAGAAGACATTCGCGCGCATGGACAGAAACCGGGACGGTGTCGTGACACGCGATGAATTGTCGTCGGGCAATTTCGACAAAAGCCGCATGCCGCGCGAGAATCGCTAGATTATCCGGCGCATGGTGGTTTGCGGAGCGTCTGAGTCATTTCGGCAAGAATGGAAATCGCGATCTCGGCTGGACTTCTGGCGCCGATGGGAAGTCCGACCGGGCCGCGGATGCGGGCGAGATCGTCATCCGTGAAGCCGGCCTCTTTCAACCGCGCGAGGCGCGCCGTATGTGTCTTCTTCGATCCCAGCGCGCCGATGTAGAAGCAGCTCGAACGCAACGCCGCGGTGAGGGCGGGGTCATCGATCTTCGGGTCATGCGTGACCGCAACCAGCGCGCTGCGCGTCCCCAATGGGGCGGCGGCGAGCGCTTCGTCCGGCCAGTCGTGGGACAGGGCGATGTCCTGAAATCGCTCCGGCGTCGCAAAAGAGGTTCGTGGATCGATCACGCGGACGCGGTAGCCGGTGAGCGCCGCCATCCGCGCCAGCGGCTGCGCTATGTGAACAGCGCCGATGATGGCGAGGTCGAGAGCAGGGTTGGTGACGGAGAAAAACCAGCTGCGTCCTTCGATCTCGACCGGCCCGCTCTGATCCGCGCGCGAGGCATCGGCGGCCGCGCGCCCCAGCGGCGAAATATCCGTAGTCGGATCGATCAGTCTTTCTTCGCCGCTTTCGAGATCGAGCGCACGCACGATCGGCCGGCCGTTGCGGATCGCGGCATTCAGCGCGCGGAGGGTTTCTGGCCGCATGGATCAGGCGATGGGCTCGACGAAGATCTCGATGCGGCCGCCGCAGGCGAGGCCGACCGACCAGGCCTGCTCGTCGCTGACGCCGAATTCGAGCCTGCGGACCTTGCCGTCATTTATCGCGTCCCGCGCTTCCGAGATGACGGCGGTCTCGACGCAGCCGCCGGACACCGATCCGGCGAAAACGCCGTCGTCGCGCACCGCGAGCTGGCTTCCGGCGGGACGCGGCGCCGATCCCCAGGTCTTGACCACGGTGCCGAGCGCGACCTTATGGCCGCTGCCGATCCAGCTTGCGGCGGTCGCGAGAACGTCATCGGCATCCGTCATGACGCGGCCTTGACCGCGCGGCCGGCCATCACGCTTACGAGGTTGGCCCGGTACTCGGCGGAACCGTGAATGTCGGAGTTGAGATCCGATGGATCGACGTAAATCCCCGCAATCGCGTCCGCGGAGAAATTCGCGGAGAGCGCGGCCTCCATGTCGGGTACGCGGAATACGCAGGCGCCCGCGCCCGTCACGGCGACGCGAACGCCGCTCCTGGTCTTGGCGACAAACACGCCGGCCATCGCGTAGCGCGACGCCGGATTGGGAAATTTCGCATAGGCGGCGCGCTCCGGAATCGGGAAGGAGACGTCGATGATGATCTCGTCGGGATCGAGCGCGGTCGAAAACATGCCGGTGAAGAAGTCGTCCGCGGCGATGCTGCGGCGGGTCGTGCGGATCGCGGCATCGAGCGCCAGCACCGCCGCCGGATAATCGGCCGCCGGGTCGTTGTTGGCGAGCGAGCCGCCAAGCGTTCCCATATGGCGGATCGCCGGATCGCCGATGGACTCCGCGAGCGCGGCGAGAGACGGAATGCTCCGCTTCACATCCGGCGACACCGCCACTTCGAAATGTTTTGCGCCGGCGCCGATCACGATTGCGCCGTCGCCGGCGCGGATGAAGGACAACTCCTTCAATCCCGAAATGTCGATGAGATCGGATGGCCGTGCGAGGCGCATTTTCATCGCCGCCAGCAATGTCTGTCCGCCCGCGATCAGCCGCCCATCCGCGGATGCTTTCAACCGCGCTTCGGCGTCGTTGATGGAAGACGCGCGATGATATTGGAGGGGATAGGGGATCATGCCGCGCCTCCCGCCATCTTGTTCGCGGCATCCTCGATCGACGAGACGATATTGTGATAGCCGGTGCAGCGGCAGATGTTGCCCTCGAGTTCGGCGCGGATGCGCGCGCGATCTAGCTTCGGAATGCGGCGGATCATGTCGACCGCCGTCATGATCATGCCCGGCGTGCAGAAGCCGCATTGCAAGCCGTGGTTCTCGCGGAACGCTTCCTGAACCGGATGGAGCTTGCCGTCCTTCGCCAATCCTTCGATCGTGACCACATCGCCGCCATTGGCCTGCACCGCGAGAAGGCTGCAGGACTTCACCGCGCGCCCATCCAGATGCACGACACAGGCGCCGCATTGCGCCGTGTCGCAACCGATATGCGTGCCGGTGAGCCCAAGCGTCTCGCGCAGGAAATAGACCAGCAGGGTGCGATCCTCGACATCCTGAGAAACAGGGCTGCCGTTTACCGTCAATGAAACAACGGACATGTGCTCAACCGATCAATGATGCCGAACCACAAGTGTCCGGCTGTTGTCATGCAGCGTCAAGAGAAGGCTAAAGGACGATACCGAGCACCAGAAGCAGGATCACGACGACGCCGACCAGACCGACGATCCAGATTTCGGGCGCGGCTCTTTCTTTGCGCGGCCGAGCGCTCGGCACGACGGGAGCGATCTCCACCGGCTCGACTTCCGGATCGGGTTCGAGCACCGGCGCGTTGCTCGCACTGGTGAGCGCCGCGGTAAACCGTCCGAAGAAATCGTCTGCGATCTGTTTCGCCGCGCCGTCGATCAATCGCTGGCCGATCTGCGCGAGCTTTCCGCCGACTGTTGCTTTGGCGGAATAAGTCAGCACCGTGCCGCCATCTTCCGGCGTGAGTACGACATCGGCGCCGCCCTTGGCAAAGCCGGCGACACCGCCCTGGCCTTCGCCGACGAGGCGGCAGCGATGCGGCGGATCGAGGTCGGTCAGCTCGACCTTGCCGCGAAACGAGGCCTGCACCGGGCCGATCTTCAATTTGGCGAGGGCCAGGAATTCTGTCGGGCTGGTTTTCTCAAGCTCCTGGCATCCGGGAATGCAGAATTTCAGGATTTCCGCGTCGTTGAGCGCCGCCCAGACAGTGTCGGGTGGAGCGGGGATCACATAACGGCCCGTGAAATCCATCTAGGCCGTTCCCCCATAAACGAAAAACACGTTATTGCCCAAGCGCTTAGAGGGCGCGCAAGTGTCGGTTGAAAAAGTATGACGACTGCGTGATGGTTTCACTTCACTGGTCATATTGGTTGTGTTAACCTTATTTTTACCATCGAGTTGGGGGCCAAGGGATGGAATCGAGTCCACAGACGTCTTCGCCGGCCGGGGAAGCCCAGGAAGTCACCGGTCAGGTCAAATGGTTCGACCTCACCAAGGGATATGGTTTCATCAAACCGGCGGGGGGCATGCAAGGGGACGTTCTCCTGCATCAAACCTGCGTCCGCCAATCGGGCTTCAAGGCCGCCTATGAAGGCGCAAGCGTTGTCTGCGAAGCGGTGCAGGGGCCGCGCGGCCTTCAGGCGCGGCGCGTGATCTCGCTCGACAATAGCACGGCGGCGCCTCCCGCGGCAGCGTCGCAGCGCGCGGCGCGCTATCTGGCCGAGCCCAAGGGACCGGCCTTCGACGCGACCGTGAAGTGGTTCAATCGCGGGAAAGGCTATGGCTTCGTCTCGCGCGGACCCGATACCCCCGACATCTTCGTCCATATGGAGACGCTGCGGCGTTACGGGATCCGCGAGCTCACGCAGGGCCAGCACGTCCGCGTGCGCACTGGGGACGGGCCGAAGGGCGAACTCGCGGCCGAAGTCATGATCGCCGACGCCTAGAAGCGGGCTTTGCGAAAGGCGCGAGGCTGCGGCACTGTGCGCCCGCAAAGGATATCCCATGCGCATCGCACGCCTCGCTCTCATTTCGCTTCTGGCTTTGGCGCCGGCCGCGTCCATCGCGCTGACGGTCAGGACGATCACCATCGACACGCCGAAGGGTCCCCACGCCTTCAAGGTCGAGATGGCGGAGGATCACGCCTCGCAGGAAAAAGGACTGATGTTCCGCAAGACGATGGCGGCCGATGCCGGCATGCTGTTCGACTTTCACCAGGATGTGATGACGTCGTTCTGGATGAAGAACACGGTCCTTCCGCTCGACATCGTCTTCATCCGCTCCGACGGCGCGATCTCGTCGATCGCCGCCAATGCGGTCCCGTATTCGCTGGCGCCGATCCCATCGAGCGAGCCGGTGCGCGCGGTGCTTGAACTCAATGCCGGCAGAGCCAAAGCTCTTGGCCTGGAGCCCGGCGACAAGGTGCATTCCACGATCTTCGGCAATGGCCGTTGAAGGCCGGGGCCCGACGTTGTAAGCACCCCTCCGTCCGGTACATGGTCGCGGGGCGTAGCTCAGCCTGGTAGAGCATTAGCTTTGGGAGCTAAGGGTCGCGAGTTCGAATCCCGCCGCCCCGACCATGCTTCGCTACGCGGTAGCGGAGCGAAACATGGCCCGGCGAAGCCCGAAGGGCGAAGCCTGGGCTGGTTGCCGCGAAGCTTCGCCTGGCGAGCCGAGCTTCATTGAACGAAGAGGGAGTTGTTTGATGCGCGCGCGGATTTATCAGCCTGCCAAGAACGCGATGCAGTCCGGCAAGGCACGGACGAAGCTCTGGGTTCTCGAATACGAGCCGGAAAAGCCGCGCGGGATCGATCCGCTCATGGGCTGGACCAGCTCATCGGACATGCGCCAGCAGATCGAGCTCGAATTCGCTACAGCTGAGGAAGCCGTCGCCTATGCCGAGAAGAACGCCATCCCCTATCAGGTGTTCGAGCCGCACAAACCGGCCGCCAAGGCAAAATCCTACGCGGATAATTTCAGATTTGACCGTAAAGTACCCTGGTCGCACTGAATCGATCCCGTAGCTCAGCTGGATAGAGCACCTGCCTTCTAAGCAGGGGGTCGCTGGTTCGAATCCAGCCGGGGTCGCCAGTCTTCGCACATCCTCAAAAACAAACGCAGCGCGCAACCATCAGGCCACGCGCTGGATCTGCAGATCAACGGAGATCAATATCCCGGCGGAGGAGGCGGGGGCGGCGCGTTGTCCCGACGCCAGTGGTGCGGGCGGCCTCGCATGCCGACATCGTTGCCGCGTGCCGTCATGCACTGGCCATAGGCGATGTCGTAGACCCGCTGAACGCGGTGCTGGTTGTAGCCCGCGCCCGACGAACCGCCGAGAAGGGCGCCGACACCGCCGCCGATGAGTGCGCCCTTGGTGTTGCCCGCGAGTGCGCCGATGCCGGCACCGAGCGCCGCACCGACGATGCCGTTGCGAAGCTCCTGGTCGTTCGCTTCCTTGACCTTTCCGGATGCGCGATCGCTTGCATATTGCTCGCAGTAATTCTCGTCCGCCTGGAACGCGTCCATGGACTTGCCCTGCGGCGGCATGACGGGGATCGACGGTCCCATCGGTTGCGTCGCGCAGCCCGCAAGGAGCACGGCGGTGGAAAGCGCGGCCAACGCCGCGTTACGAATTCTCATGGCAATGAATTCCCTATTTTGTACGCTTTACACAACGCTGACGAGGCCCATATGGAACCATCGCGCATCATCGGGAGCGAAGCTGGGGCATTCTACCTGAACCGCCCATGAACGGGGCGGCCCGTTTGATGAACAAAATGATAGAGGGACGCACCAGTCCGGCGACGCCGAATGTGCGGTAAATTTTCCGGCCTGACGCGCTGGGACGAATATTGCGAAGTTGTCTTCACGCCCTGATGCGAGCGGGATGGTGCGCGCCGCCTAACGCGCGCCGGCGCGTTGCGCGAAATGCCACGCCCGTTCCGCCAATGGCCGTACCGCGGCGGCATTCTGTGCTGCGTTCGCGTTCGAAGCCGTACCATCGCGAACGCGGCCAACGATGCCTTGAAGAATTCCAGCGAGTCGGAAAAAATTATAGGCGGCGTAATAGTCCAAATTCGGTACGCCCGCACGGGCGGTGCGGTGGCAGTAGGCCTCCGTATACTTTTCCATACTCGGGATGCCGAGTGCCGCCAGATCGGCGCCGAGCAAGCTTCCTGTTCCGCCTCCGGTCGTCGTGCCCTCAGGCATCATCCATTGCATCAAATGATAGGTGAAATCGGCCATCGGGTCGCCAATGGTACAAAGCTCCCAATCGAGCACCGCGATAACCTTCGGCTCGATCGGATGCAGGATCATATTGTCGAGACGATAGTCGCCGTGGACGATGGAGTCGCGCGCGTCGGTCGGTAGATGTTGCGGCAGCCACTCGATGAGTTTTTCCATCTCGTCGATGCGTTCGCTTTCCGATGCCTTATACTGCTTCGTCCAGCGCGCGACCTGGCGGCCGACATAATTGCCGGGCTTGCCGAAATCCTCCAGCCCGAGCTTTTGCCAATCCAGGTTGTGCAATTGCGCGAACGTTTCGTTCATCGCGTCGTAGATTTCGTTTCGCTGCTTCGGCGTCTGATCCGGAAGCAGGGGCCCCCAATATATCCGGCCTTCGACGCAATCCATCACATAGAACATCGTGCCAATGACGCTCTCGTCCTCACAGAGGACATACGGCTTGGCAACGGGAAAGCCAGTCGGGTGCAGCGCGGAGATAATGCGGTACTCGCGATCGACCGCGTGTGCCGATGGCAGGAGCTTTCCCGGCGGCTTGCGGCGCAGGACGTATTTCCGGTTCGGTGTGACGAGCTGATAGGTCGGGTTGGATTGTCCGCCCTTGAACTGACGAACTTCCAGCGGCTTCTGAAATCCGTCGATGCGATCGGCCAGATAGGCTTCGAGTCTGGTAATGTCGAAGCGGTGAGCTTCGCGTACCTCCTGCGTGCCGGAGAATTTCTCCTGACGATCGTCGACCGGCGTCACTCCCATGCCTCTTGTCCCCGTAAGCCGCGCATTTTGTCCGATGACGCTGCCGAGGCAAGGCGTAAAGCGAAGCCGGCGGCCTTGCAACCTGCCGTCACGCCAACCTTGGCTATCACGCCGCCTTCAGCGATTGTTCGACTGCAACATCCGCACCGCCGACGCGCACGCGCTGACAGGTCTTGGCATGGCCGAGTGCGCGCTTGATGACGGGGAAATTCCGCGCCGCCATTGCCATGAAGGTGAGCGCGATAAGGCCGCGCTTTCCCCAGCGCGTTTCGATCGCCACGCGCAGATCGTCGAGCTTTTCGGTTCCGTTGAGAAGCGCGCGCGCATAGTCGAAGCCGAGCTGTGCGTCTGCGTTCGCCGGCTGACCCGATAGCAGGGCCCTGATCGTGTCGCCGCTCATCCCAGCCTCGATCGCGCGGTCCGACGCGATCTGCACGCATGGCCCGCAATCCTCGACCAGCGCGCCGCCGATGGCCGCGGCCTGAAGAGCGTCGCGTGGAGCGTGATGCTTCGACTGCAAGGTCATCTGAACCTTGGCGAAGCGATAGAAATCGCGCGTCGAAATATCCGCCAGTTCGTGCAGATAGGTCGCATCATAATTGTATTTGCGCTCGAACGCCGAGACGTATTTGTGCAGGAGATACCCGATCACGCCGGCTCTCCTTTCCGGCGCAGCCAGGCGAGCACGATGCCGAGCACGGCCAGGCCGACGACGCCGATGGCTTCCGAGATCGCGATCTGCGTGTCGGACGGAAAGCCCATTGTCGCCCAGCCTTCGACATGGATGAGCGCATGCAATGCGGGCCATGTCGCGCCTGCCCAGGCGAGGGTGGCGGCGCTCCGGCCCGCACGCGCGCCAAGCACGAGCATCGCGCCGCTTGCCACGAACGCCATGCCGACGTCGTAGACGAAGTGCTGGTTGAACGGTCCAGTGTCGATCACGCCCGGCACCATCGTGTACCAGAGCCCCGGCGCGACCAGCATGAAGGTGCCGTTGAGGATGTGGAAGAGTCCGAGAAGGATAAGCAGGGCACGAGCGATCATGGCGACCTCCGGCGGTTCACGCCGGCTGCATTCTATCCGATATGCGGTCTGCACGGTGACCCAAAGCGTCGCAGCGATTCGCGCGCTGGCGGCAGAAGACCGATACTATTTGGAAGAGCCGTACGCGAAGCGCCGCCGAGGAGATCGGCTAGTCTCATGGTTCGACAAGCTCACCATGAGCAGCCAGATAAATGACGGTCAAACCAAACTCAGCCCCCTGAGCGTGTAGAAGGGTGGACCTGTTGGACGAGGTTGGGAATCCCGGCGAACAATTATCTTGCGCTCGCGGGAATCTTGAAGTGAAAAGAAGGCCTTGTAACGCTCCTGCAACCGCTCCGGCCCTAACTTTGTTGACAGGGATAGGCCGGTTGGCCACTTTCCCGGCCCTTTCCGGGCCTAAAGCCAAGGCCCATTCGTGAGATCCGATGCCCGCCTATCTCGATTTTGAAAAACCCATCGCCGAGCTTGAAGGCAAGATCGTCGAGTTGCGCCAGCTCGCGGCGGACGATCCGACGATGGATATCGATGGCGATGTAGCTCGGCTCCAGGCCAAGGCCGAACAGCTCGTCAAGGATACCTACGCAAGGCTCACGCCCTGGCAGAAGGTGCAGGTCGCGCGCCATCAGAGCCGGCCGCATTTCTCCGACTTCGTGAATCATCTCTTCGATGAGTTCACGCCGCTCGCCGGCGACCGTCTCTATGGTGAGGACCAGGCGGTAATCGCCGGCCTCGGCCGTTTTCGTGGACGCGCCGTCGCTATCGTCGGGCAGGAAAAGGGCAACGACACCAAGTCGCGCATCAAGCACAATTTCGGCGCGGCGATGCCGGAAGGTTATCGCAAGGCGCAGCGTCTGTTCGATATAGCGGACCGGTTTGGATTGCCGGTGCTTTCGCTGGTCGATACGTCCGGTGCTTATCCGGGCGTCGCCGCCGAGGAGCGCGGGCAGTCGGAAGCGATCGCGCGTTCGACGCAGGCCGGCCTTGAGCTGCGTGTGCCGTTCATCTGCACAATCATCGGCGATGGCATGTCGGGCGGTGCGATCGCGATTGCGGCGGCCAATCGCGTCTACATGATGGAGCACGCGATCTATTCCGTGATCTCGCCGGAGGGCTGCGCTTCCATCCTGTGGCGCAATTCCGACAAGGCACAGGATGCGGCGACCGCACTCAAGATCACGGCGCAGGATCTTCTCGACCTTCGCATCATCGACGGTATCATTCCCGAGCCCGTCGGCGGCGCCCATCGCGCGCCGCAGGAAGCGATCATGAACGCCGGCGAGCAGATCGCGAAAGCCCTCGCCGAGATGTCGCCGATCCCGGGCGAGGATCTGCGCCGCCAGCGCCGGGAGAAATTCCTGGCGATGGGCCGGAATCTGGTTTAGGCGAGCGACTTCGCGAACTTGCAAATGTCGTCAACCAGATCGTTGCCGCGTTCCAGCGCCGCGAAGTGACCACCTTCAGCGAAATCGGTCCAGTGCGTGACGTTCATATGGCGCTCAACCAATGTGCGCGGCGGAAATGGAATCAGGTCGATCGGAAACGCCGCGATTCCGACCGGCTTTTCGATCCGCGCCTTCTGCGGCACCGGCACGCCGGTGAAGTCCTCCGCCAATCCTCGGTAGAGCCATGTCGCCGTATTGAAGGTGCGTGTGACGAGATAGATCATCACGTTGGTCAGCAGCTGATCCTTTGTGTACACGCTCTCGAAGCCCTTGCGGACGTCGGACCAGCCGTGGAACTTCTCGACGATCCAGGCGCAGGCGCCGACCGGCGAATCCATCATTGCGTAGGAAAGGGTCTGCGGTTTGGTCGTATGCTCGCGGAAATAAGCGCCTTCCATCTCGAAGAGCTGCATCGCGCGTTGTGCGTATTCGACCTCTTCCTTCGTCTCGGGATGCACGCCAGGCGAACGCCAGCCGAACATGTTGAGATGCGCGGCGTGGCAGCCTTTGCCCTCGTAAGCCATCCAGCCCGAGATCGCGCTGCCCCAATCGCCGCCCTGCGCGATGTAGTTCGGCAACTTCAGGACATCTGTCATCAACGTATCGAACAGGCGCGCGACCGTGCGCGGACCGATCGGACGCTTCGGTTTGCCGGAGAATCCATAGCCGGGAAGGGACGGCACCACGACGGTGAAATCCTTCGTGAGTTTGTCGATGATGTGCAGAAACTCGAACACCGAGCCCGGCCAGCCGTGGGAAAGAATTAGTGGCGGGCCGTTGCCGTCGACACGATAGAAGTGAATATCGATGTCTTCGACGCGCGCCTTGAATTGCGGAAACCGGTTCAGTTCGGCTTCCCATTTGCGCCAGTCATAGCCATCCGCCCAATAGGCGCAGAGCGCTTTCATGTAATCGAGATTGGCGCCGTAGGCCCAGCCGTTCTCGATTCCCGAGCCGCGCGGCATCTCGTGCCACTCGTACGCGCGAACCTTTGCACGGATGCCATCTACCACCGTTTGCGGAATGTCGATCTTGAAGGGTTGAATGGTCATCGCGGTCTCCGTTGCCGCGCTTATCGTGATCTGTGCCGCAGCAAACGAAAAGGGGGCCGCAAGGGCCCCCTTCGCGCGTTCCCTTGCGGAAGACTACTTCGCGAGTTCGAAGCTCATCGACGATACCCAGCCCTGATTGCCGAGCTCGTCCTTTACTTCCCACATCGCGCCGTCCTTGTTTCCTGTCGGATAGAGCATCATGCCAGCGCTGAGGCTGCGCACGACTTTGCTGTCCGGCGAGGCGCTCGTGTACATCCGCCCGGCGCGCGTCATCGTGACCGCCTGCATCGGCGCCTGCGCAGCAGCGCCGCCTTCGTCTGCCGTCGGCATGCCGCCCATCTCGTTCACGAGCTTGGTGTAGGCGTCGATGTAAGCGAGCGTGACGACCTGACCGATATCGGTGTCGGTATAGCTCGACACACCGGCGCCGCCGAAGCCGCCCCAATTGCCCCAGCCGCCCCCGACACCGAAGCCCAGATCGGTCTTGGATCCGTGGCCTTCCGCGATCGGTCCGTCTTCGCTGGTGCGCACATCGACGATCGAGAGCACAACATCGGCAGTCTTGCTGCTGATGTTGATGTTGGAGAGCAGGGCACCCGCGCCACCGCCGACGAAACCGCCCAGCACGCCGCCGATATTGAACCCGCCAGCGTTGTTGTTCTTGGAGGCGACATCGGGGACGAGGATATAATCCGCAGCCCTAACCTGACCGCCACCGATGTTTGAGCCCTGTTGCAGCGTGCCGCCTGAGGCCAGCTGGCGTTCCTGTTGCGCCATCTCGAAGCCCTTGCCGCGATCGACCAGCGTGAAGCAGCCTGACTTGCGGACGAACACTTTCAGCAGAACTTCCGGTGAAGAGAGATGTAGATCGGTCCACCAATTGTGATCGGGCTCGCGGATCGCGATGGTCCCCAGATTGCGGCCGCAATTCGGAATATCGGCGGCTTTGCGCTCGGTCTTGGCGCGAATGGATTCGGCGGCAGATGGTGTCGCGATCGCCAGCACCATGCCAAGCGCGGCTATGGTCCCCAGCGAATGGGAAATACGCATTTGAAATCCTCTCGAAGTGATTGCCCCAATGACGCCGGAATGCTCCGGCACCTGCGGACCTAACCGCAAGGGAAACCTAACAAAAATGCAATAATTTGCAACCGGGCCGCAGCTAAACCAGAGCCCCATGGCAATGCTTGAACTTGCGCCCCGATCCGCATGGACAGGCCGCATTTCGCTGCACCTTTCCCCAGGTCTGCGGATTGTTCGGATCGACCGGGATATCGCGGGCGCGCGGTGCAGTCGGATCGAAGGCCGGCGCCATCTCCTCTTCACCCGTGAGCGGGTTGATGTGCGAAGCCTGCATCTGGCGCGGCTGCGGCTCCTGCAGCTCCGGCGGCGCCTCGGCCCGGATGACGATGTGCATCAGCTGCGTCACGACGTCGAAACGGAGCTTACTCAACAGGCCTTCGAACAGGGTGAAGGCTTCGCTCTTGTATTCGTTGAGCGGATCGCGCTGGCCGTAACCTCGCAAGCCGACATACTGGCGCAGGTGATCGAGATTGACGATGTGCTCGCGCCAGTCGTGATCCAGCGTCTGGAGCAGGATGGCCTTTTCCGCGTAACGTGTGATTTCAGGGCCGAAATTCGCGGTGCGCTCTGCGGAGCGTGTCTCGACCGCCTTAAATATGCGCTCGCGCACTTCTTCATCGGCGATGCCTTCTTCCTTTGTCCATTCGACGATTGGCAGATCGAGGCCAAAAGTCTTGAACACTTCATTGTGGAGCCCGGCCGCGTCCCATTGTTCGGCGTAGGCCTTCTCTGGAATGTGGCGCGCCACCAGTTCCTCGACGACCTCTTCGCGCATCTGGGCAATCTGATCGCTGACATCGTCGGCGGACATGATTTCCTTGCGCTGCTCGAACACGACCTTGCGCTGGTCGTTGAGCACGTTGTCGAATTTCAGGATGTGCTTGCGCTGCTCGAAGTTGCGCGCTTCGACCTTTTGCTGAGCTTTCTCCAGCGCCTTGTTCACCCAGGGATGGGTGATTGCTTCGCCTTGCTCAAGGCCAAGCCGCGTGAGGATCGAATCCATACGCTCCGATCCGAAGATGCGCATCAAATCGTCCTGAAGGCTCAGGAAGAATTTGGACGCACCCGGATCGCCCTGTCGTCCCGAACGGCCACGCAGCTGGTTGTCGATGCGCCGGCTCTCGTGACGTTCTGTGCCAACGACATAGAGCCCGCCCGCAGCCAGTGCCTTTTGTTTGTCGGCCGCGATCTCCGCGCGGATATCTTCGGTGCGGCGCGCTCGCGTAGCTTCATCGAGCTCGCCACCCAGCTCATTGCGCACGCGCATGTCGAGATTGCCGCCAAGCTGAATATCGGTGCCGCGGCCCGCCATGTTGGTGGCGATCGTCACGGTTCCGGAAACGCCGGCTTGGGCGACGATCACGGCTTCCTGCTCGTGATAGCGCGCGTTCAGGACGTTGTGAGGAATCTTGCGCTTCTTCAAGAGACCCGAGAGCTGCTCGGACTTCTCGATCGATGTCGTTCCCACCAGGACGGGCTGTCCGCGTTTCTGGCAGTCCTCGACCAGCTTGATGATCGCTTCGTTCTTCTCGTCGTAGGTGCGATAGACTTCATCGTCGGAATCGATGCGCTGGACCGGGACGTTTGTCGGTACCTCCAGAACGTCAAGCTTGTAGATGTCCATGAACTCGGCGGCTTCGGTCATCGCCGTGCCGGTCATGCCCGCGAGCTTGTCGTAAAGTCGGAAATAGTTCTGGAACGTGATCGAGGCGAGAGTGACGTTCTCCGGTTCGACGGCAACGCCTTCCTTGGCTTCCAATGCTTGGTGCAGGCCTTCCGAGTAGCGGCGACCTTCCATCATGCGGCCGGTGAATTCGTCGATAATGATGACCTTCTCATTCTTGACGATGTAGTCCTTGTCCTTCTGGAACAGTTTGTGCGCCTTCAGCGCCTGGTTCACGTGATGGACGGTGCCGATATTCTCGATGTCATATAGATCACCGCTGTCGAGCAACCCCGCTTCGCGCAACAGCTGCACCATGTGCTCGTTGCCGGCCTCGGTAAGCGTGACCTGGCGCTGCTTCTCATCGAGTTCGTAGTCGCCCTTCTCTTCGAGCGTCGCATCCTTGCCCGACTTCGTCGGAGCCTTGAGCGAGGAAATGAGGGCATCGACTTTGCGATAAAGCTCGGTGCGATCTTCGGTCGGACCGGAAATGATCAGCGGCGTGCGCGCTTCGTCGACAAGAATGGAGTCCACTTCGTCAACAATGGCGTAGGAGTGACCGCGCTGCGTCATCGTCGCGATCGAATACTTCATGTTGTCGCGCAGATAATCGAAGCCGAATTCGTTGTTCGTGCCGTAGGTCACGTCACAAGCATAGTTCTCGCGGCGCTGCTCGTCGGTAAGTCCATGGACGATGCAGCCGACGGTGAGCCCAAGGAATTTGTAGATTTGACCCATCCAGTCCGCGTCACGGCTCGCGAGATAGTCATTCACGGTGACGACATGCACGCCCTCGCCGGCCAGCGCGTTCAGATAGACGGGCAGGGTGGCGACCAGCGTCTTGCCTTCGCCGGTCTTCATCTCGGCGATGTTGCCGTAGTGGAGCACCATGCCACCGACGAGCTGGACGTCGAAGTGCCGCTGACCGAGCGTGCGCTTCGCAGCCTCGCGGACCACGGCGAAGGCCTCGGGAAGGAGGTCCTCGAGCGTCTCGCCATCGGCCAGGCGCTGCTTGAACGCCGGCGTCATCGCCTTCAATTCGTCGTCGGTTTTGGCCTGGAAGCGGGGTTCAAGGGCGTTGATCTCTGCGACGCGTCCCTGCATCGGCCGCAGCTTGCGCTCGTTGGATGAACCGAAGAATCGTTGTGCGATCGTGCTGAAACCCAGCATGAAATCCTCGAATAGGGCCTGAAACGGCCGACCGGCGGGCAAATCCGGCATGGCAGCCGCGCGGGAGAGATAAGAACCACTCACCCCCTTGTCAATTCAACCGATTCCGGCCACATCCGCGCCCGGTTTGGCTTTTGGGGGCGGCATGGCACGGAAACCGACCACAGCCGGGAAAGGCGCCGGAAAGGCGGCTCACCCCGTTTCGCCGCTTGCACCGAAATCCTTTGCAAAATTGCCACCGTTAGCCGGAGTGCGGTTGGCCGCGGGCCGGGCGGGGGTCCGCTATAGTGACCGAACCGACGTTTTGGTCGCGGTACTGGCTCCAGGAACGCAGGTCGCCGGCGTCTTCACCAAATCCAAGACATCTTCCGCACCTGTCGATTGGTGCAAGGCGGCTGTGAAAGGCGGTAGCGCCCGCGTCCTTGTCGTCAACAGCGGGAACGCAAACGCCTTTACGGGAAAGGCGGGCTACGCGGGTGCGCGCGAGATTGCCGACTCCGCCGCCGCCATCGTGGGCTGCCGTCCGCAGGAAGTCTTCATGGCGTCGACCGGCGTTATCGGCGAGCCACTGCCGGCGAACAGGATCACGCGAATACTCGCCGACTTGGTTGAAGCCGGGTCGGCCGGCGCATGGCGCGAAGCCGCCGGGGCGATCATGACGACCGATACGTTCCCGAAGCTCGCGACCGCGACCGCGCTGATCGACGACAAGAAGGTCACGATCAACGGTGTCGCAAAGGGTTCGGGCATGATCGCGCCCGACATGGCGACGATGCTGTCCTTCGTCTTCACCGATGCCAATCTGCCGGCGTCGGTGCTTCAGGAATTTCTGAGCGCCGGCGTCGCGAATTCGTTCAACGCGATTACCGTCGACAGCGACACGTCCACAAGCGACACGCTTCTTCTGTTCGCAACGGGCAAGGGCAGCAAGCATGCCGCGATCACGAAAGCGAGCGACCGGCGCCTCACGGAATTCCACCGGAAACTGGATGAGGTGCTGCTCGACCTTGCCCTGCAGGTCGTGCGTGACGGCGAAGGCGCACAGAAGCTGATCCGCATCGACGTAGACGGCGCGGAGTCGGATGCCGCCGCGAAGCGCATCGCGCTTTCGATTGCGAACTCTCCGCTCGTCAAAACGGCGATCGCCGGCGCCGATGCCAATTGGGGTCGCGTCGTCATGGCCGTCGGCAAGAGCGGTGAAGCGGCGGACCGCGACCGGCTCAAGATTTCGTTCGGCTCGCAGGTCGTGGCCGAGAAGGGTGAACGCGCGATTAAGTACAACGAGGCGGCTGCCACCAAAGCGGTATCGGGCCGCAATGTCGAAATCGCTGTCGAGATCGGATTGGGCAAAGGCCGGGCGCGGGTGTGGACCTGCGACCTAACCCACGGATATATCGACATCAACGGCTCCTACCGTTCCTAATTCTTAACAGAGCTTTAGGGCTGATCCGGCAAAGATGGAGACGCATTCATGACCTCGCGCTTAGTGTTGGTCGTGGCATGCGCGCTGATCGACCCGGACGGGCGCGTGTTGCTGGCGCAAAGACCTCTGGGGAAAGCGATGGGTGGGCTATGGGAATTCCCGGGCGGGAAAGTGGACTCCGGAGAAGCCCCGGAAGAAACGTTGATCCGAGAACTGCGCGAGGAACTCGGCATAGCGGTAAAAGAGGCCTGTCTGGCGCCGTTCGCCTTCACGTCGCATCCGTATCCGGACTTTCATCTGCTGATGCCGTTGTATGTATCCCGCCGCTGGGAGGGCACGCCGCAGGCGCTGGAGCATTCGGCTTTGAAATGGGTCCGACCCAGGGATATGGGGCAGTATCAAATGCCGCCGGCCGATCTGCCGCTCATTCCGATGTTGCGCGACTTACTCTGAAAAACTTCTTTCTGGACACGCGCGGCGCGACCGCCATCGAATACGCGATGATCGCGAGCTTCCTGTCTATCATGATCGTCGCAGGCGCGGCGTCGATCGGCAGCACGTTGGATGGGTTTTTCAAATCCATAAAGTTCGGACCCTAATCGCGGCGGATTTTTTCCCCCGCTTTTTGCTCGACGGCCCCAAGAGCGTCTGCAAGTCTTGACCTGGCGCTTCCGGGTTTGAGCGGCCTTTGCTGACTTTCATGTGGGGCCCATCCTGTCAGATAGACAATGTCGAAGGTCGCGCGCAGCCGTCCATCCGCGTCGGCATGATGCGCTGCATAATGTGCCTGAAGCGCCGCCAACGTCGCGCGCGCGAGCGGCTTTCGGCTGCGCTCGATGAGCGCGTTCGTCTCACCATGAACGCGCAAGTCGCGCACCAGCGATCCAAAATTCCGATAACGCACGGTCGTGCGCTCGACATCGGCGACGGGCAACGCGAAGCCCGCACGTTGGAGCAATCCGCCCAGATCGCGCACATCGGCAAACGGCGTGACGCGCGGACTGACCCCGCCTGTGGTCAAGGCTTCGGCAGCCGCGAAAGAATCCCGCAGTTCGAACAACGTCTCGCCGCCGAACAGGGCAGCGAGAAATAGGCCATCCGGTTTGAGCGCGCGCCGGATCTGCGCGAGTACGCCGGGCAGATCGTTGATGCGATGAAGTGCGAGGATGCTGACAGCCAGATCCGCCGATGCGGCCGGGGCCGTGAGCGCGTCGTTCACGTCCAATTCCGCGTCGCTCCAGTCCGCAACACCGAAGTCCAGCCCTGCGCGGCTCTCCACTGCCAAGCCGTGCGAAAAGCCACGGTTCATGGCTGAAAGCCTCTCCGCGATCCCCTCCGCGGCCTCGCGCAGAAGAAAGCTGTCGCCTTTCATTCTCTCCGCGCGGCTGCGGCGATGCAGAACGGTGGATCGATCGAACAGATGCGGCGGACCGGAACTCATTGCGCTACACTACCCCGTATGAACGCCGTCATGAAAAGTGGACTGGGACAATTCGGGCGCGGGGCGCTCGATCTTCTCTATCCGCCGCTCTGCATCGGTTGCCGTGGGCAGGTAGCCGAGCCCGGAAACCTCTGCGCCGCATGCTGGCAGAACATCGATTTCCTGGATGGACCGGCGTGCCAATGCTGCGGCCTGCCGTTCGATCTGGACCCGGGCAGCGATACGCTTTGTGCAGCCTGTCTTGCCGACCCGCCGGCCTTCGACCATGCGCGCGCCGTCATGCGCTACAACGAGAAGAGCCGCGGTCCCATTCTCGCGCTCAAACATGCCGACAGGCTCGATCTCGCGCCGGCCTTCGCGCGCTGGCTTGACCGGGTCGGGCGATCGTTCCTCGACGAAGCGGATGTGATCGTTCCCGTGCCGCTGCACCGGGGACGGCTATGGAGCCGCCGTTACAATCAGGCAGCCGAACTTGCTCGAGCCTTGGGCCAGTCGTCCGGAAAGCCCGTCAAACCGACGGCCCTTTGCCGCATTCGCGCGACACCGAGCCAGGGCGCCATGCCGTCCGCAACAGCAAGGCGGCGCAATATGCGCGGCGCGTTTGAAGTTCCCCCGGAGCAGCAATCGGCTGTGAAGGGCCGGGCCGTGCTTCTCGTTGACGACGTTTTGACGACTGGAGCCACCGCCGATGCTTGCGCGCGTGCGCTGAAGCGCGCAGGTGTCAGAAAAGTAAGCGTTTTGGCGCTCGCGCGCGTTGTTCGGCCGGTAACCGGTATTATATAGTTGTCACATTACGGTTGGGGCTGTGATTCTCGCTGTCGAGTGCTGCGTATGTCCAAGGTCCGGATCTACACCACGCCTATCTGCCCATATTGCGTGCGCGCAAAGTCGCTCTTGAAGAAAAAGGGCGCGGACGTGGAAGAGATCGACGTCTTCATGAATTGCGATGCGCGCGCGGAAATGGAAGCCAAGGCCGAAGGGCGGCGTACGGTGCCGCAAATCTTCATCGGCGAAACGCATGTTGGCGGGTGCGACGACCTCTATGAGCTCGAACGCGCCGGCAAACTTGATCCGCTCTTGAAGGCCGGATGAGCATTTTTCGCGCGGCGTGCGTTCAGCTTCGCTCGTCGGATGACGTGGCGGACAACATCCGGCTGACGTCCGATCTGATCCGCGAGGCGAAATCCAACGGCGCTCAGTTCATCGCAACGCCGGAGAACACGACGCTCATGGCGCCCGACGGTGGCGCGAAACTCGAACGAAGCTTTCCCGAAGATAGCGACCCCGCCTTGCCGGAATTTACCGCGCTGGCGAAACAACTGAATGTCTGGCTGCTGATCGGATCGCTCGCGATCAAGGTGAGCGATACCAAGACTGCCAATCGCTCCTTCCTGATTGATCCGTCGGGGCGCATCGTTGCGCGCTACGACAAGATCCATATGTTCGACGTCGATCTTCCATCGGGCGAAACCTATCGCGAGTCCAATACCGTCGCCGGCGGTTCGCGCGCTGTCATCGCTGACCTGCCATGGGGCAGGGTGGGCCTGACGATCTGCTACGATCTGCGCTTTCCAAAGCTCTACCGCGCGCTGGCACAGAAGGGCGCATTCATGCTCACCGTTCCGTCGGCGTTCACCGAGACGACGGGCAAGGCGCACTGGCATGTGCTGCTGCGCGCGCGAGCGATCGAAAACGGCGCCTTTGTGATTGCTCCGGCTCAGGGGGGCACGCATGCCAACGGACGGCAGACCTACGGCCATTCTCTGATCGTCGCGCCGTGGGGCGAAATTCTCGCCGAGGCCGGGACCGAACCCGGCGTCATTGTTGCGGACATCGATCCGGCTCTGGTAGAGGCGGCACGGGCACGCGTGCCCAATCTGCGCCACGACCGCGCGTTCGAGGGTCCATGATCGTCTACAATCTGCGTTGCAGGAACAGCCACGAATTCGAAGGCTGGTTCAAGGATAGCGCGACATTCGATACGCAGGCAAAGGCGGGCAAACTTGTGTGCCCGATGTGCAATTCCGGCAATGTCGAGAAAGCGATCATGGCGCCGGCGGTTTCCGGGACCAAGAAGGGGACTGTCACTGCGCCGGAAGAGTTGCGCAAGATGCGACAGTTCATGACGGGGCTACGCAAGCATGTCTTGGAGAATGCCGAAAACGTCGGGCCGAAATTCGCGGACGAAGCACGCAAGATTCACTACGGCGAAACCGAAGAGCGCCCGATCTACGGCGAGTCCACGATCAAGGACGCCGTTGAATTGGTGGAGGAGGGCATCGACGTCGCGCCGCTACCTCCCGATCTCGACGAGACGGCGAATTAGAGGTGACGGCCGCGAGACGCTTCGTCACAACGCGCAGGAACGAGACGTTTCGCATGTATTGAAAGGCACAACGGGCGAACTCGCATTCTTCTCTCCATTCGCCCGACCGCGCGGATTCTTCGACCGCAGCGCCGCCTACCGAGCTTGTGCAACAATCATGTAGTTCACGTCGGTATCTGATGACAGCCGCCAATCCCACGACAACGGAGAAAAAGTAACGCCCTGCGTTTTCAAAATATCAAGACCGGACTCCTCGAGCATCGCGCGAAGCTTTGCCGACTCGATGAATCGATTCCAATCATGCGTCCCGCGCGGCAACCAGCCCAGAATGTACTCCGCGCCGATCTTGGCGAGCGCGAGCGACTTGAGCGTCTTGTTGAGCGTGGCGACGAACATCAGTCCTCCCGGACGGACAAGCTTGGCACAGGACGCGAGATAGGACGACAGGTCCGCGACGTGTTCGACAACTTCCATGTTCAGGACGGCATCGAAAGTCTGTCCTTCTGATGCGAGGGTTTCCGCGGTCGTCGCGCGGTAGGTCGCGGGTACGCCAGATGATGCTGCGTGGGCTATTGCTGTTCCCACGTTGCGCTCGGATGCGTCCGCCCCCAAAACGTCGAAGCCCAATTTGGCCATCGGCTCCGAGAGCAATCCGCCGCCGCAGCCGATGTCGAGTAGAGACAATCCGCCGAAGGGCCGAAGCGACCCGGCATCACGGCCGAAGTGCCCAGCCGCCATGTCTCGGATGAAGGCGAGACGAACCGGGTTGAACTTATGCAGGGGCGCGAATTTGCCCGCCGGGTCCCACCACTCCTCAGCCATCGCGGAGAACTTCGCGACCTCGGCGGCATCGACGGATGAGGTTTCGGTCATGGGCGCGTTTCGGCGTTGAGCAGGAGCCATGTGCCGTCTATGTATGGCCTCAACAACGCGGGCGCGCAAACTGATGGCCAAGATCGTGATGAAGTTCGGGGGCACGTCCGTGGCCAACCTCGACCGCATCCGCCACGTCGCCGCGCTGGTAAAGCGCGAGGTCGACCGGGGCCATCAGGTCGCGGTGACCGTTTCCGCCATGGCCGGCGAAACCAACAAGCTCGTCGCCTGGACGCGCGAACTCTCACCCCAGGCGGATACCGCCGAATACGATGTCGTCGTGGCCTCGGGGGAGCAGGTTTCGGCGGGTCTCACCGCGATTGCGCTGCAGTCCGTTGGAATATCGGCGCGATCCTGGATGGGTTGGCAGATTCCGGTGCGCACCTCGCCACTCCATGCCTCCGCGCGTATCGAACAGATCGATCCGACCGGGCTGAACGAGATGCTGGCGCGAGGCGAGACGGCCGTGGTTGCCGGGTTCCAAGGGATCACGCCAAACAATCGTGTCACGACAATCGGGCGCGGTGGAGGCGACACCAGCGCGGTCGCGGTCGCGGCGGCGCTTAAGGCCGACCGCTGCGACATCTATACAGACGTCGACGGCGTCTATACGACCGACCCTCGCATTGTGCCCAAGGCGCGGCGGCTGGAGAAGGTCTCCTACGAAGAAATGCTCGAACTGGCCTCGCTGGGCGCGAAAGTCCTGCAGACGCGCTCCGTCGAAATCGCCATGCTTCACCGCGTGCCCGTCCGCGTCCTCTCGACATTCGATCCCGAGGCCGGTGGCACACTTGTCTGCGACGAGGAAGATATCGTGGAAAAGAAACCTGTGACCGGCATTGCCTATTCGCGCGACGAGGCGAAGATCACGCTGCACAAGATTCCGGATCGTCCCGGAATTGCTGCGGCGATTTTCGGACCGCTGGCGGATTCCGGCGTTAATGTCGACATGATCGTGCAGAACGTCTCGGAAGACGGCCGCAAGACGGATCTGACCTTCACCGTCACGCGTGGTGAACTCGCGGCGGCGCTGGCGGCTTGTGAAAAGGCCGGGCCGGCAATCGGTTATCGCGACATTACGTCTGACGCCAATGTCGCGAAGGTGTCCATCGTCGGTATCGGCATGCGCGCTCATCCGGGTGTAGCTCAGACGATGTTCCGCACGCTGTCGGAAAAGGGAATTAATATCCAGGTGATTTCGACATCCGAGATCAAGGTAAGCGTTCTGATCTCGGAAGAGTATGTCGAGTTGGCCTTACGCGCGCTGCATTCCGCTTACGAACTGGACGCCGCATGAAGCGAGGGCCGCGCTGATGCCTGCTCTGGCCGCCGGCCCCCGCACGCTGCTGCGCCGGCTGCGCGAGATTATGGCCGACAAGGCCAGCGCGCAAATGCGCCTCGACAAGCTCGTGACGGTGATCGCTACCAACATGGTCGCCGAGGTATGCTCGATCTACCTGCGCCGCGCCGGCAAGACTCTGGAACTGTTTGCGACCGAAGGCCTCAATCGTGCCGCCGTTCATCATACGCGATTGAAGGAAGGTGAAGGGCTCGTCGGCCTCGTGGCGTCGACCGCCGAAGCCGTGAACCTGAGCGATGCGCCGTCGCATCCGCATTTCTCCTATCGGCCGGAAACGGGAGAAGATCCGTACAAATCGTTCCTCGGCGTTCCGCTGGTGCGCGGCGGGCAAGTGTTCGGCGTGCTCACGGTGCAGAACCGCGCCGCCGTTCTCTACGCGGAAGAAGAAGTCGAGGCCCTGCAGACCGTCGCCATGGTGCTGGCCGAAGTGGTGGCGCAGGGCGGCTTGTTCAATCTCGCCGAACTCGATGAGCCCGAACTCCGCGCCGACAAGCCGCTGACCTTCAAGGGCGAGGGGCTGTCGGAAGGTGTCGCGGTCGGGACCGTCGTGCTGCATGAACCGCGCGTGCTGATCGAGCGCATGATCGCGGACAATCCGCAGGAAGAACTCGTCCGTCTCGAAGAGGCGATCGGCAAGCTGCGTGAATCCGTTGATCTGATGCTGGATTCCAGCGAACTCGATCTCACGGGCGAGGGCCGCGAGATCATCGAGGCCTATCGCCTCTTTGCCTACGACCAGGGCTGGCGTCAGCGCATGCGCGATGCCGTCAAGACCGGCCTCACCGCGGAGGCCGGTGTGGAGCGCGTGCAGGACGACATGCGCCTGCGCGTGCACCGGTTGGGCGATCCGATCCTGCGCGAGCGGGCACATGATCTCGACGATCTGGCGCGCCGCCTTCTGCGCCACCTCACCGGCACCGGCGACAAGGATGCGGCCGCCGATCTTCCGCCAAATACGATTCTGATCGCGCGCGCCATGGGCCCCGCGGAATTGCTGGATTATGGCCGCGACAAGCTGATCGGTCTGGTGCTCGAAGATGCGGCCACGACATCGCATGTCGCCATCGTGGCGCGCTCGATGGGGCTCGCGCTGGTAAGTTCGATCGATGGCGTCAGCGATGCCGCGCGCGCAGGCGACCAGATCGTGGTCGATGGCGAGACCGGCGAAGTCCATCTCAGGCCGATGCCCAGTGTCGTCAAGAGTTTCGAAGCGAAGCGCACACTGCGGGAACATCGCGTCGCGCAGTTCGCGCAAATCCGCGATGCGCCCGCGGTCACAAAAGACGGCGTTCACATCAGGCTGATGATGAATGCGGGCCTCATGCTCGACATGGCGCATCTGGCGGAAAGCGGTGCCGACGGTATCGGCCTGTTCCGCACCGAGCTTCAATTCATGATCGGCGAGACCATGCCGCGGCTCTCCGATCAGACGAAATTCTACAAGGGCATTCTCGATGCCGCCGGCGACAAGCCCGTTGTCTTCCGTACGCTCGATCTCGGTGGCGACAAGGTTCTTCCCTATGCGCGTTGGGAACGTGAAGCCAATCCCGCACTTGGCTGGCGCGCGATCCGGATCGCACTCGATCGGCCCGCGTTGCTCCGCTATCAGATGCGCGCGCTGCTGCAGGCAGCGGCCGGCCGCGTGCTCAATGTTCTGCTTCCGCTGGTCAGCGAGGTCGCTGAGTTCAACGCGGCCCGTGCGCTCATCGACCGCGAGACGGAGCGCGCGCGGCAGCTTGGCCTGCCGCAGCCGCGTCAAATCCGCGTTGGCGCTATGCTCGAGGTTCCGGCGCTGGCTTTCATGCTGCCGCAGATCATGCGCAGCGCCGATTTCGTCTCGATCGGTTCGAACGACCTGTTCCAGTTCATCTTCGCGGTCGACCGCACCAACCACCGCGTGGCCAAGCGCTACGATCCCCTAAGCCCGCCCGCGCTGACGCTGATCCGGCTGATCGTCCAGAGCGCCAGCGAGTCGGCAGGCGATCTGTCGCTCTGCGGAGAGATGGCCGGCAAGCCCCTGGATGCCATGGCCCTGATCGGGCTTGGCCTGCGTACGCTTTCGATGCAGCCGGCCAATATCGGGCCCGTCAAAATGATGATCCAAAGCCTCGACTTACGGGAAGTGTCGCAATTCGTGGACAAGCTCTGCGGCCGGACCGATGGCAGCCTGAGGACCAGGCTGGCCGCCTTCGCGGCCGAGCGTGGAATTGTAATAAAATAGCAAACCCCAAGGATTCCAATTGTCTAACGCCGAGTCTTCGCGTTACAACGACTCGTGCGGCGTGGGGCGCGGAACACGGTCGAGGCATGACGAAAGTAACCCATCTCACCGTTGAGGAAGGCGGCGGACAGAACAAGCGCCGCATCCATCTGCGCGAAATCTCCGGCGACATGGATTCACCGCTCGAGACCGTGGGTCAGGACCTGCGCGCCGCGCGGTTGCGCCGCGGCGACGATCTCGCGACGGTGTCGCGCGCGCTGAAGATTCGTAAGGATCATCTCGAGGCCCTAGAAGAAGATCGTATCGAGGCGTTGCCCGGGCGGACCTACGCCGTCGGCTTCGTTCGCACCTATTCCGAGTTCCTCGGTCTCGACTCCGGACAATGCGTCGAGCGGTTCAAGTCGCAGATCGCCGGTCGCGGTGAAGAGGCGACTCCGACGATCACTGTCATCGATGAGGATGAACATCGCAGGCTGCCGCAGGGATGGAAGATCATCGCGGGAGTCGTGCTCGTGCTCTTTGCGTATGGCGCCTATCATCTTCTCATTCCAGTCGCCGACAAGATGTCGGCGCCGGCGGTCGCGCCCGTTCCATCTCAGTATGCGCCGAAGCCCGCGCATCACGTCGCGCCCAAGCCTCCGCCGAAGCCTGTCGTGACCCCGCAGCCTGCAGAAGGCGCAATGGCGGTGCCGGGAACGGTGCCTGCCAATGGCGATGCCGCCAATACGGCAGCGCAGCAGGAAGCGGCGCTGCCTCCGGGCCATGTCTATGGACAGCTCAATCGCAATGCGCGCGTGGTGCTGCGCGTGAAGCAGGCGACCCGCCTTCTTATTCAGGGCGCCGACGGAACGACCTATATCAATCGCACGCTGAACGCTGGCGATTCCTATATGGTGCCGGACCAGGTTGGATTGACTCTGACCACGGCTGATGCGGGCGCAATCGAAGTCGATCTGGACGGGGTTTCCATGGGAACCGCGGGCCGGAAAGGCCAGATTACGGAGACGCTTTCCCTCGATCCACAAGCCATCGCCGATCGTTATAATGGCGGGAGCCACGGATAAGTCTGATGAGCGTTAGAGCCTACCGCGATATCCACCGCCGCAAATCGCGCCAGATCATGGTCGGCAAGGTTCCGGTCGGCGGCGACGCGCCGATCACCGTGCAGACGATGACCAACACGATCACCGGCGACGCGCGCGCGACCATCGACCAGATCCGCAAGATCGAGGAAGCCGGCGCCGACATCGTGCGCGTGTCGTGCCCGGATGAAGACGCGACCAAGGCGATGAAAGCGATCACACGCGCCTCCACCATTCCCGTCGTCGCTGATATCCATTTCCACTACAAGCGCGCGATCGAAGCCGCGGTCGGCGGCGCGGCATGCCTGCGCATCAATCCTGGCAACATCGGCAGCGCGCAGCGCGTGAAAGAGGTTGTGCAGGCGGCGAAAGATCACGGCTGCTCGATGCGCATCGGCGTCAATGCCGGTTCCCTCGAGCCCGATCTGCTCGAGAAGTATGGCGAGCCCTGTCCCGAAGCGATGGTCGAGAGCGCGCTCAATCACGCCAAGATTCTCGATGATAATGATTTCCGCGAATACAAGATTTCGGTGAAGGCGTCCGATCCATTCCTTGCCGTTGCCGCCTATCAGGCACTCGCCGATGCGATCGATTGTCCGCTGCATGTCGGCATCACCGAAGCCGGCGGCATGATCTCCGGCACGGTGAAGTCGTCCATCGGCATGGGCATGCTGCTGTGGAGCGGCATAGGCGACACGATCCGCGTCTCGCTCTCTGCCGATCCGGTGGAAGAGGTGCGCGTCGGCTTCGATATTCTGAAGTCGCTCAACCTTCGCCATCGCGGCGTGAACATCGTGTCTTGCCCGTCCTGTGCGCGGCAGGGCTTCAATGTCATCGACACGGTTCGCGTGCTGGAGGACCGGCTGAAGCACATCGCGACGCCGATGTCGCTGTCGATCATCGGCTGCGTGGTCAACGGACCCGGCGAGGCGCGCGAGACCGATATGGCTTTCACCGGCGGCGGCGCCGGCAAGGGTCACGGCATGATCTATCTGAACGGCAAGCCGGCCTACAAGCTCGGCAACGAGAAGCTCGTCGAGCACGTCGTCGAGCTTTGCGAGAAGAAAGCCGCCGAAATCGAAGCCGCCCGCGGCAAAGTCCTCGAACCGGCGCAATAGCGATGCACCTCAATAACTTCACCATGGCCGGGCTTGACCCGGCCACCCAGCCCATCCGCGTCTGCGGATGGGCAAGGATTCTTTTCGCTCGCGGACGCTCCCTTGCTTGGTGGCCGGGTCAAGCCCGGCCATGGTGAGGGAGATATGATTCCAACCGCCACCCTCGAACGCCTGCTCGACCGCTTTCATGCGGTGGAGGCGGAGCTTGCCTCGGGCACAGCGGGCAACAGCTTCGTGAAACTCTCCAAGGAGCATGCCGAGCTCGCGCCGGTGGTCGAAGCGGCGCAGGCCTATCAGGAAACGTCGAAGCAACTGAAAGACACCGAAACGCTCATCAACGATCCATCGACGGATTCCGAGATGCGCGGGATGGCGGAAGAGGAGCGCGCGGAACTCAAGACGCGCTTTGCCGAACTCGAACGCGATCTGCAGCTCAAGCTGCTGCCGAAGGACGCCGCGGATTCCTCATCCGCCATCGTTGAAATCCGCGCGGGCACGGGCGGGGACGAGGCGGCTTTGTTCGCCGCCGACCTGCTCGGCATGTACCAGCGCTATTGCCAGCTTCAGGGCTGGAAGACCGAAATCATGGACATGTCGGAGAGCGACCTCGGCGGCATCAAGGATGCGACGCTCGAGGTGAACGGCACCGGCGTCTACGCCAAGCTCAAATTCGAGAGCGGCGTCCATCGCGTGCAGCGCGTCCCGGTGACCGAGGCGAGCGGGCGCATCCATACATCCGCCGCAACCGTAGCCGTGCTGCCCGAAGCAGAAGACGTGGATATCGTGATCAACGACAAGGATCTGCGCATCGACGTCTATCGCGCGCAGGGCGCTGGCGGTCAGCACGTCAACAAGACCGAGAGTGCGGTGCGCATCACCCACCTTCCGACAGGCATCGCGGTGGCGCAGCAGACCGAGAAGTCGCAGCACAAGAACAAGGCGCATGCGATGAAACTGCTGAAAGCGAAACTTTACGAGATCGAGCGCGAACGCGTGGACGCAGCCCGCGCCGGCGCGCGAAAGAGCATGGTCGGCTCCGGCGACCGCAGCGAACGCATCCGCACCTACAATTTCCCGCAGGGCCGCGTCACCGATCACCGCATCAACCTGACGCTCTACAAGCTCGACCGCATCATCTCCGGCGACGATCTGGGCGAGATTGTCGATGCGCTGGTGGCGCAGGATCAGGCCGAGCGCCTCACCGAGCTTGAAGCGGGAACGTGAGCGATCTGCGCATGCTTCTCGGCAACGCGGCCCTTCGCCTGTCGGTCGCGGGTGTCGACAGCCCGAGGCTCGATGCGCGCATCCTTCTGGCGCATGCGCTGCTGGTCCGTCCCGATGCGCTTGTGGGAAATGTCGAGATCACGGCCGACGCGCTTGCGCGGTTCGAATCCTTTCTTGCGCGCCGCATTCTGCGCGAGCCCGTTGCCTACATCACCGGCACGCGGGAGTTCTGGAGTCTGGAATTCGAGGTTGGTCCCGGCGTCCTGATCCCGCGTCCCGAAACGGAGACGCTGATCGAACAGGTACTCGAAGCCTTCCCTGACCGTTCTGCGGCACTGGACGTCATCGATCTCGGCGTGGGGTCCGCGTGCCTGTTGGGAGCATGCCTGAGCGAATATCCCAACGCGCACGGAACCGGGATCGACTCGTCTGCAAACGCCCTGTCGTGGGCACGGCGGAACGTGGACCGGCTCGGGCTGGCCGGCCGGTGCCGGTTGGAACTCGAATCATGGGGCACGATTTCAGCCCCGATGGCTGATGTAATCCTGTCCAACCCTCCCTATATCCGGTCAAAGGATATCCGTTCGCTCGCGCCGGACGTTAGGCTCTATGAGCCCATGTCGGCGTTGGACGGCGGCGAAGATGGGCTAGATGCATTTGCAGCGCTTGCGCCTGTCATTGGGCGCCTGCTGAGGCCGGAAGGCCGGGCATTCCTGGAGATTGGCACCGGACAGGAGCGCGACGTTCCAGCCATTCTGGAGGCAAACGGGCTGCGGGTTACCGAGGTTGCCATGGATCTGGCCGGCATCCCCCGCTGTGTCGTAACGGCACGGAACCCAGGGAACCCCTGAAAAACTGAGAAAACAGTTGGAACTACAGCGCAGAATCGTTAGTTTCCCGGCCCGTGGGGAAGCAAGGACCCGTCGGCAGCCGAATGGTGATGGCAGCCGGAACGGCATGGGCGCGTTGGTCGCGCCATACCTTGCGCAAAGCGAACGACGAACCCTGTGCTTTCGAGGCGGCGACCACGTGGTCGGCTGCATCTGCCGGTGGCGGCAGCTCACAGGCTTATGAGGCTTACATGATGACAAAGGGGCACCAGTGAAACGCTCACGCAGAGGCGGCCGCAGGCCGTCAGGTCCGCATAATGGTCATACCAGCGGCGGCGGAGGAGGAAGCAGCAGCAGCGGAAACCTCAATCCGAACCGCACCTATGATTCCAATGGCCCCGAGATCAAAGTTCGCGGCTCGGCTTCGCACGTCTATGAGAAATATCTGCAGCTCGCGCGCGATGCCAACACGCAGGGTGACCGCGTGATGGCGGAAAGCTACCTCCAGCACGCCGAGCACTACTATCGCATTCTCGCGCAGATCCAGGCGCAGCAGCAGCAATATGCGCAGGCCAATCCGCAGCTGCAACAACAGCAGCAGCCGCAACAGAACGGCAATGGCAATGGTCAGTACCGCCAGGCGAGCGGGTCCGGAGAACAGCCCTATATTCAGGGAGCGCAGCAGCCTGCAGGACCGTCCTTCTCGCTGGCAGATGCCGGAAACGGCGCCGAAGGTGACGAGGACGGCGGGGAATAACGCTACCCCTTGCGTTTGGCGGGGTTCGACCACACATAAGTTCCGCGGGAACGGGCGCCTTTATCGGGTCTTATCCTAGATCAATGAGACTCTTTCAGGCGGTCCGTAAGGAGGTCTGGCGAGGGCTTGAGAGGAACATATGGACGTCGAGAAATTCACCGAGCGTGCGCGCGGATTCATGCAATCGGCCCAAGGGCTGGCGCTGCGCTCCAATCATCAGCAATTCACGCCGGAGCATCTGCTTAAAGTTCTCATCGACGATGAGGAAGGTCTGGCGGCACGCCTGATCGCAGCTGCAGGCGGCAAGCCGGAACAGGTGCGCACGCAGATCGAGCTTGCGCTCGCCAAGCTGCCGAAGGTCGAAGGCAAGGGCGCGGGGCAGGTCTATCTGTCGCCGGACGCCGCGCGCCTATTCGACAATGCCGAGCAGATTGCAAAGAAGGCCGGCGACAGCTTCGTCACCGCCGAATATCTGCTGCTTGCACTCGCGATGTCGTCGGGCGACAGCGCACGCATCCTGAAAGATGCCGGTGTCACGGCGCAAAGCTTGAACAAGGCGATTGCCGATCTGCGCCAGGGCCGCACCGCGGATAGCGCGACGGCCGAGAACCAGTATGACGCGCTCAAGAAATACGCACGCGATCTGACCGAGACGGCGCGCAACGGCAAGCTCGACCCCGTGATTGGCCGCGACGAGGAAATCCGCCGCACCATCCAGGTGCTGTCGCGGCGCACGAAGAACAACCCTGTCCTCATCGGCGAGCCCGGAGTCGGCAAGACCGCCATCGCAGAGGGTCTCGCGCTGCGCATCGTCAATGGCGATGTGCCGGAAAGCCTGCGCGACAAGCGGCTGATGGCGCTGGACATGGGCGCCCTGATCGCCGGTGCAAAATTCCGCGGCGAATTTGAGGAACGGCTGAAGGCTGTCCTCACAGAGGTGACGAGCGCGAGCGGCAAGATCATTCTGTTCATCGACGAGTTGCACACGCTGGTGGGCGCCGGTGCGGCCGAAGGTTCGATGGATGCGTCCAACCTCCTGAAGCCCGCGCTCGCACGCGGCGAGTTGCATTGCGTAGGCGCGACCACGCTCAACGAATACCGCAAGTACATCGAGAAGGACGCGGCGCTGGCGCGGCGTTTCCAGCCTGTATTTGTCAGCGAGCCGACGGTGGAAGACACCATCTCTATCCTACGCGGCCTCAAAGAGAAGTACGAAGTCCACCACGGCGTGCGCATCACCGATGCGGCGATTGTGGCGGCCGCGACGCTCTCAAACCGTTACATCACAGACCGCTTCCTGCCCGACAAGGCCATCGATCTGATGGACGAGGCGGGATCGCGCCTGCGAATGCAGGTGGACTCCAAGCCCGAGAAGCTGGACGAACTCGACCGCCGCATCATGCAGCTAAAGATCGAACGCGAGGCACTCAAGAAAGAAAGCGACAAAGCTTCGCAGGATCGCCTCGCGACCTTGCAGCACGATCTGGCGGAGCTCGAAGAGCAATCCGCGACCCTCACAGCGAAATGGCAGGAAGAGAAGAAATCCGTTCAAAGCGTGCAGAGCCTGAAGGAGCAGCTCGACCGCGCCCGTGCGGAGGTCGAGATCGCGCAACGCCGCGGCGACTTCGCCAAGGCGGGCGAGCTCACCTATGGCGTGATCCCCGGTCTCGAAAAGCAGATCGCCGAGATCGACGACAGGAACAGGGCCGCGCTGGTGAACGAAGCGGTGACGCCGGAGAACATCGCGCAAATCGTGTCGCGGTGGACCGGCATCCCCGTCGACAAGATGCTGGAAGGCGAGCGCGAGAAGCTGCTGCACATGGAAAAGTCGTTGGAGAACCGCGTCGTCGGCCAGAACGAGGCCGTGCGCGCCATTGCCAACGCCGTGCGCCGATCGCGCGCGGGATTGCAGGATCCGAACCGGCCCATTGGTTCGTTCCTGTTCCTGGGGCCCACAGGCGTCGGCAAGACGGAGCTGACCAAGGCGCTGGCCGCGTTTCTGTTCGATGACGACACCGCGATGGTGCGTATCGACATGAGTGAGTTCATGGAGAAGCATTCCGTGTCGCGCCTGATTGGCGCGCCGCCGGGTTATGTCGGGTATGAGGAAGGTGGCGTGCTCACCGAAGCCGTCCGCCGCAGGCCGTATCAGGTGATTCTGTTCGATGAAGTCGAGAAGGCGCACAGCGATGTGTTCAACGTGCTGCTGCAGGTGCTCGACGACGGGCGGCTGACCGACGGACAGGGACGCACGGTGGACTTCAAGAACACGGTCATCATCCTGACCTCAAACCTCGGCACCGAGTTCCTGAACGGCGACAAGGAGACGCCCGAAGCCCGTGCGCAGGTCATGCAAGCTGTGCGCGGTCACTTCCGACCCGAATTCCTGAACCGCCTGGACGAGATCATTCTGTTCCATCGCCTCACGCGCGCGAACATGACGAAGATCGTCGACATCCAGATCGCGCGCCTGACGAAGCTGCTCGCCGACCGCAAGATCGAGATCACGCTCGACGCTAGGGCGCATGAGTGGCTCGCCAATGCCGGCTACGATCCGATCTATGGCGCACGCCCGCTGAAGCGTGTAATCCAGCGGCGTTTGCAGGATCCGCTCGCCCAGCTCCTCCTCGAAGGCAAGATCTCCGACGGCGCGAAGGTCAAGGTCGGAGCCGGCAAGAGCGGTCTGACGATCGACGGTGTCGAATTCGCAGGTAATCCAGACGAATTCGACACCGAGCACGCTGCGCCGAGCAGAGCGGTGCATTAAATTGCGGCATTCGCCTCGGGCTATTTTGAAGCCTTGGGCCGGATGTAGACCGAGGCGAGAGAATTATAGGCTTCGTCCGCGTCGATCACGCGCCAGGCATGATCGCGGTATTTGTCCGGCAACGCATTGGGATCGACGAACAGGACGTCCAGATCGGTTTCGAAGCCGTTCGGATCGGTGCGCACGATGGTGCCGTAGGATTCTACGCTGATCGTGAACGCGGTGTCGTGGCGGTCGACGATGATGATGCCCTTCTTTCCGGCCTGGCGCGCGAGATCGGCGGCGCGCAGCAGCGCCATCTCTTCGATCATCGATGCGGTGCTGTTCTCGCCACGGAAGCTGACCGTCGTCATGCCATCGGCATCGGGACCCCGCTGCTGGTAGCCATTGTTGACCATGTCCGCATAGCGGCCGGATTTTCCAAACAGCGGCTGCCGCGCCGCCTCGTATCGCGGCACGCGGTTCAGCGTTTCCGGCTCGGGTAGGGCTTTGAAGAACGTGTCGAGGCTAGCTTCGCGCGGCGAAGCGACAACCATTCCCCAACTCGCCTTCATGGACTGCGCGGCCGCGAGCGAGGTTTTGTCGGTCTTCGGCAGCTTCGCGATGATCGCGTCCAGAAGCTGCATATCCGGCCAGCCATGTTTTGTGGTTTGGCTTTGGAGCGCTTTCAAAACATCCACGGCTTTGCCCTGATCGATCATCTGACGCTGGCCGACAAATCCAACCCAGATATCGAGATTCTTCCCGGCGGCTGCGATGGCCTTTTGCCGGCTGACGGTCTCCTCTTCGCGATACGCAATCTGGCGCGCGTGTTCGGAGGGCGAGAGCGACGGATCCAGCGGTGGCGGGTCAGTGTCCTGCGCAAGCTGTGCACGCGCAGCGGCGATGGTGGCTAGCGCCTCCTCTCCCTTACCGATCGAGGCCAAGGCAAAGGCGTATCCACCGGCGCGCGACGTCTTGAACAACATGCCGTTGGAGAAGTCGCGCATCGCTCTTTCGCGCTGCTGGCCTTCGCTGATGTTCACCTGGCCGATTTCACGATAGGGCGTGAGCTGGGAATAAAGCGCTATCGCCTCCTGAAACCGTCCGGTGTCCAGCGTTTCGACGAAGAGCTTGTCGATTTCGGTCGGGAGCAGCCGCGCGAGAACATGCTGCACTTTCTCGATGTCCGCCGGCGGCGCCGCCGGCCCCATTGCGATGAACGCGGAAGCGATCGACGGGCGGTTGAAGGGCCGTTGCGCCAGTGCGCTCTGGGCCAAAGCTATGCCTTTAGCCGTATCGCCCGATTTGCGCAGCGCCAGCGCGCGGACATAGCTCACACCCAGGCCCAGACTGCGCGCATAGAGCGGGTCGTCCGCCTGTTGCGCCGCGGCGGCGGCGAGATCGAGATCGGCGAACGCGCCGGGATAATCGTTGTTGTCCAGCCGGTGCATGGCGCGAGCACGAAGCAGACTGACCTTCCGCATCCAGTGTTTCGCGGGCAGATCGGCGAGCGCCGCGTCGCAATCGGCGATGCCGGCCGCGCCGCGAGAGGTGGTTCCTCTGGCAGTGTTTCCGTATCCGGGCGGACTGAAGATCAGAAGGACGGTGGCGAGTTCGGTCATGCCGTCGCCGTCGCTGGACGCCGCGCCGTAGCCGTCGCAGCCGCGATATTGCGAAGACGACGCGTCGGCGAGAGCCGCAACCGATTGAATCAAAACAAATGCGGTGACAGCCAACGCTATCGCGCCGACGCGCGCACAAATTCCGCCCATGGATTACGCCCCGAAAACAGACTGACTGCCCCGGGGCGATTGTGCCCGGGATCGGCGGAAATAAAAAGCGGGCCGCGACATCGTCACGCCCCGCCCGGTTCGCTCGTAATGGAACTCGCTATTTCGCTTTGGCCTGGCGCAGATCGGTCGAGATGTCGGCGACCCGTGTCTCCAGCGGCATCGAGGCCAGTTGCGCATCGATGTGGATACGCTCGCCCAGGAATGCGCGAAGGTCTTTGCCAGCGAGCATGCGCCCAGTCGCAACCTTCACCTTCAGCGGATTCACCTGGCTGCCGGACACGAGAATTTCGTAATGAAGGTGAGGGCCGGTCGACATGCCGGTATTGCCACTATAGGCGACGATCTGGCCCTGATGCACATGGCTGCCCGGATGGATGCCCGGTGCCAGGCGCGAGAGGTGGCCATAGGCCGTGCCATAGCCGTTCTGGTGGTTGATGCGCAGGTAGTTGCCATAGCCTCCGAGGCGTCCGGCGATCTGCACGACGCCGGCACCTGCCGCCATCACTGGCGTTCCCACCGGCACCGCAAAGTCGATGCCCTTGTGCATGCGGCTGTAGCCCAGCACCGGATGGAAGCGCATGCCGAAGCCGGAACTGATGCGCGCGCCGTCGACCGGCGTCTTCATCAGCATGGATTTGGCGCTCTGGCCTTTCGCATTGAAATAGTCGGCCGGCTCGTTGGGATCGGGCTGGTAGCGATACAGGGTCACGGTGCGGCCGCCAAGATGCATGGTCGCAAACGAGATGTTGCCTTCGCGCGCGGGCTGGCCTTCGGGCGTGTAGTAGTAGTTATAGAAGACCTCGAAGGAATCGCCCGGCTTGATGTCGCGCTGGAAGTCGACCTCATACGAGAACATATGGATCATCTCGACCACGACATCGGCCGGAATGCCGGCGCGCATCGCGGAGAGATAGAGGCTTGAATCGATCGTCGCGCCGGCGCGATGTACATGCGCTTCCAGCTTCTTCTCGATGTCGTTCGCGGTGAAGGTGCCGTCGGTCTCGCGCGAAACGGTGATGTCGTGTTCGACCGATGGCGAGAAATTGATGGAGAGCAGGTGGCTGACCGGAGTCGTCGTCGCGGGTTCAACTGCGCCGTTGGCATTCGCGTCGTCTTCATCCGATCCGCCGAAGCTCGAATTCGAAGAGTCGTTGGCGGCTGCGACGGTTTGTGGATCCGTTGCGTAGGTCAGATCGAACGACTGTCCGGCGCGCAGGCTGCGCGAATTGTAGATCTTGCCGAGCGCGGCCACCGCCGCGCTGGCGTCTTCGCTGCTGATACCGGCTTCTTCGAGCGCCCCGGCCAGCGTATCGCCGCGATCCATCGTGATCGTGCGCATCTCGACGCCGGGTTCATCATTGGCGCTGTCCTCGATCTGCTGCGCGGCGAGCGCGTCATCGAGTTTGGCAGCGTTCCGACCCGGTTGGCTGCGCGGCAGCGCCGTCGCAAACGGATTGAGCGAAGCGAAGGAGGAATTTCCGTTCGATTGAACGAGTTTCTGGAACAGTTGATAGGGCAGGAGCGTTCTTTCGCTTCTGGCGGTCATGCTCGCATTCATTGGCGGCATGGTTCCAACCGCCAGCCAGGCGATCGATCCCGCGATAACGGCGGTGAGCGACGTGGTCAGTAGGGCCCAGCGGCCCTCGGTGGAAGAAACCGCCACAGCGGCCGCACGCGCGGAGTTCCGCCAATTGGCGACAGCGGACGCAATTTGGGATTCGCTGCTTCGTTTCACATCGGCTCCTGGTTTAGTCGAGCCGAAGTTCCCCCCAGCTCAGGCCCCCACTCGTCATGCGCCCGGCGAACCGGCAGCAACCCCTTATAGCTCAAAGGCTATTACGCGCGTCAACCCTTACCGCACGCTTAATCATGAAAGTTGAATTGTGTGAATCGCGCCGTAATTCCAGGCATCGCGCGAGTTCCCTCGAACAAAATTGCGCGCCGCGGAGAAATTCCGCGACGCGCTTGGGCGTCCGGCATCAAGGGGGACTTAGAGCCGGACGAGAAGCACTTCCGCGATGCGGCCATGCAGCCAGCCGATTCCGCGCGCGATGTGCAGTACGAAGAAGAACAGCAGCACGCCGATGAAGGCGAAGAGAATCAGGCCCGGCGCGGTGTGCAGCAGGTGTTCAAGCCATGGCAGTTCATCGATATGGATGTGGCCCGCATCGTTGGTGAACAGGCCGTAGAGGCAGGCGGCCGTGACGCCGAGCGACACCGAAAGTCCGGTCACGGCAATCACGAAATACGCGATGCCGAGCGGGAGCTTCAGCAGGAAATAGAACATCGACGACCAGGTGCGGCTGTCTGTGAGTCCGTCCTTGATGCGCGCCCACAGCGTCTCGTCAGCCTGCGTCGCAGGCGGCAAACGGCGCGGCATGCGCACGCCGAGGAGACCTTCGACGATGCGTCCCTCGATATGAGCGAGCACCCGGATGGAACCGATGAACAGCAGCGCGAATGGGATTCCGATAATCAGGATCGCGAAGCCGATGGTTAAGGAAATGCCCGTCACGGTCCAGGTGAAATAGAAGATGCCGGTGACCAGCGACAGCAACATGTAGAGCAGCGCGCCGTAAGTGCGCGGATCCGAGACGACATTGAAGAATCCGTAGCGGCGCTCGGGTACGTCTTCGGATTTCGGGAACGGCCCACCAATTGTGGCTTCCATATCTCTATACTCCTCTGCGATTTCTTGTGGCGTTCCGTAGGTATCGATCACGGTCGCCAGGATTTCGGATTCCGGAATTTCCGGGTTGTGGGCAATCTCGTTGTTCAGATGATCTTCGGTATCGGCGAGCGCGTCCGATATGAGACCCGCCGGCGCGCCTTTGAGCGCGCGCCGCAGCTCGTCCAGATAGGCGCGGACGGTCTCAGGCGGATGGGCGGAATTCATTGCCCGTGCCTCCACCGGTCGCGCCGGCTTTCAATGCGTCATCGACGAATTCGCGCATGTCGCGCCAGGCGAACTGCCACTCGGCCAGTGCGCGCCGTCCGTCATCGGTGATGTTGTAGTAGCGGCGAGGAGGGCCGAAGGCCGAAGCCTCGACCCGGCTTTCCAGCAGGCCCGTCGCGTGGAGCGATCGCAGGACCGGGTAGATTGCGCCCTGCTTGAAAATCAAACCGCCTTCGCCTTCGGCCTTAACCGCCTTGGCGATTTCGTATCCGTACATTTCCCGTCCAGCGCGGGCGAGCACCGCCAGCAGGACGAGCGAAGAAAGCCCGGCCATGAGTTCCTTACGGAATTTGCGCGTGTAATCGGTTTCTGGTGGCACGACGCGCTACTCCCGCCTCCCTACTATTACGAACTCACATCTAGCATGCTGTTCGTAATATACAAGAGTGCCCCGTAGAGAAAAGTGCGAAAAATTTGGCACCTGGAGCGTCGAAATTCAATTTTCCAGTTTAAAAACCAATAGTTACCGATCGGCATTTTTTCTAAACGAGGGCAACGGCATTAATGCGTGACATCCGCGCTAGTCGGCCGACCGGCCCGTAATAGCCATGCGGCGAACTCGAATCGGGCCAGCCGCGCTAAGCTATGTTCACTCGTTCCTTCGAGCAGAGGCGAGGAGTTTCGAGACAGTGGCTGAATAATGATCGAAATAGTATTCGCCAGGTGCCAGGAAGAGAATCGCATCCAATTCTTTGGCGTGCTGGTCTGCCAGCACCAAGCCCTTCATCTCGAGTCCATCAGGCGTGGTGAAAGCAAGCTGGAAGGTGAAACCGGTATCCGCGCCAAATTGTTGAGGCGTCAGAGCCGTGGCATGAACCTGACGATAACCCGTTCGGCCCAATGTACCAGTGAAGAGTTCGGCGACATCATCGGGTAGCATTGAGGCATCATATTTGGGCATCTGGTCGCTGCTGGCAGACGAAACTAATGGCCGCCCGCTTTCGATATCGGGATAGAAATGTAGTTCATTTAGGCCGAGGCCATCAACGGTCCATGTCGGACCAGTTGGGACTTTGATACTCGCCCACGAAATCTGCGGATCTACGGTGATGCTGCCGACGGACGCTGGTTTGCTGGGATCGATCGGTTGAATCGCGCAGCCGCCGAGAGCTGCTATCAGCAGCGCGCAGCCGAATTTTGCAAAATTCCTCATGGTATCCTCGCGAGATAAGACTGCACCATTGCTTTGTCGTTTGCGGCGGGCGCGAGCGATAAGTAGTCCTTGAATGCCTCGCGTGCGGCATCATGATCGCCCGTCTTGAGTGCCGCTATTCCGAGGCCGCGATAGGCCGATACCGGCGTGCCGCCGTCTGAAATCGATGCGCGATAAGCGGTAACAGCATTCTGCAAATCTCCCTGACCATTCCGGCGCCTGTAAGCCTCGCCAAGGTAGAATTGAAGTTCGCCCGATTTTGGTTCGGATTTGAGCAGCCGCTGGATTAAATAAATCGACTGGAACAAATGCCCACGGTTCAGTTCCTGGTCCAGCCAAGCACCGCGGTACGCCTGAACGGCAGACGCCAGGCGGTCGATACTTGGGTCGCTGGGCTGTCCGACCGTCGCTACCTCATCAGCCATCTTCGACATGTTGCGGATGCGCTCGTCGTCGGTTGGATGAGTTGCGAAGAAAAGGTCTGGTTCACGGCGATCTGGATCGGCTTTTTCCTCGTCGTCCACATTTGCCCAGAGAACTGCGCCCTGACGCGGGTCATACCCGGCTTTCACGGCTAATTCGAAGCCGCCTGCATCAGCTTCCCGCTCCTGGTTCCTGTTGTAGGCAAACATGGCACCGCTCGCGATTGTTGACGCGGTACTGGCCAAACCGGACAAGTTGGTCCGGAAAGCCACGCCGGCTGCGGCAACTCCAAGTGAGAAGAAAGCGAGTATGTCGGATGTCTGCCGCGCGCTGTCGAAACGATTCCAGCTATGCCGCAATAGAAAGTGCGTGATTTCGTGCCCTAATACAAAGGCGAGCTGTGCTTCGTTCTCTGAGCGTAATAAAAGTCCGGTGTTAACGATCACCATTCCGTTGGGCGCTGCAGAGGCGTTGAATGAAGGATCGTTGACGATATAGACGCGCAAGCTGCCGCATGTGCTCGCGGCGATTTTGCAGATCACATCGCGAACATAGCTGTTCAATGCTGGATCACGGACGCGCAAGGGAGAGTTTTTGACGTCATTCTCGAAGTTGTCGAATATCATCCAGAGGCCCGCTTCAGTCTCCTTGGCGTCTGGACGGGCCACGGCATCGGGCAGGGCGGGCAATGGCGCAGCCAAGGCCGTTCTGGCCGCCAACAGCATTGCAACGGCGTAACCAGCCAACAGGGACGGCTTCACAGCGGTAGGCCTTCGAGCAAATCCTCGACCGTTTTTCCCGCCGGCTTCTCAGTCCTCAAGTCGCCGGTCGAATTGGCGATGCGGTTGAACCACACGATGTTGCCGGTGCGCAGATCAACAAGTGAAGCAAAGCCGACCTGCGTGCCGCCCTGAATGCCGACGCCGAACATCGCCGCGCCGAGCATCATGATTGCGCGTCCTGTCGAGGTGTAGCTATCTCTTACGAACACGAACAAGGCGTAGTCGGCTCCATATTCATCCCTCAGCCCGTTGGTGCCCGGGCCAAGCGTCCAATCGAGGGCGTTCCCTTTGCTCGGCAGCTTCATGGCATCGATATACAGATGTGTCAGGACCGCCTGGCCGACAACAGCATGCAATTTGATAACTTGAGCGTCCCGTGCCGTGGGCTCCTTATCCGCGACGACAAGGTCGATATTCTTCCGCTGCAAAAGCCCTTTAGTGTCCGCGGATATAAAATCCTCCGCCAATTTGGTCCAGTCGGCTCGGGGCTCGACGGTTCCACCAGCGCTCAAATCGCCGAGCTGAACATCGGGTCTGACAAGCAGCACGCGCTTGCTTGGCGAACTCCATTGGAAGGTTGTATTCCCCGCAATCTTTACCGACGACGCGCAAGACGACAGCAGTGCGGCCGCCAAGCAGAGACCCAAAACGCGAATGATTTTCATGTTTGCCCCCGAAGCTTGCGCCTATAGCATGAACGTAAAGAAGCGTCATCAGCGAACTCTACCTTAACTTGCCATCAGCTCCCGAATTCACCGAGATTTGGACAAGATTTTCGCATGAACATCGACGCCTATCTCGCCCGGATCGGCCTAAAAGGTCCGCTGCCCCCAACGCTCGACACGCTAACGCGCGTGCATGCCGCGCATCTGCGCGCGATTCCCTATGAGAACCTCGATGTCCAGTTCGGCCGCCCGGTGACGATCGAGCGGCCGGCGATCTACGACAAGATCGTCACACGCGGCCGCGGCGGCTGGTGCTACGAGATGAACGGGCTGCTCGGCTGGGCGCTCGGCGAACTTGGTTTCAAAGTGACGCGCGCGACCGGTGCGGTGATGCGCGAACTCGCCGGCGACGCGACGCTGCGCAATCACCTCGTGCTGAAAGTGGAACTGGACGAGGGGCTCTATCTCGCCGATGTCGGTTTCGGCGATGGCCCGATCGAACCGATCAGCATTGTCGAAGGTGCTTTCGTTTCGGGCGGGCTGCCGTTCTCGTTGACGAAAGTCGACGACAAATGGTGGCGGCTGCGCAATCATCCGCATGGCGGCGCGCCGAGCTTCGATTTCAATCTCGCGCCGGTCGATGAAACGCTATTGGCGGCGAAATGCGACGAACAGCAATACGCGCCGGACTCCCATTTCGTGCTGAACCTTTTTTGCTTCAAGTTCCTCGTGAACGGCGTGATCGGTGTGCGCGGCCGCGTCGTGCGCACGGTGACGCCGGAAGGCTATGAAGACCGCATCCTCAACAGCGCCGACGAACTCGTGCGGTTTTTCGACGAGGAACTGGATTTGCGCGACCCCCAACTCGCATCGCTCTGGCCCAAGATCTGCGCGCGCCATGAGATTGTGATGGCAGCGCAGCCCCCGAAGGTCAGCTAGCCGGCATCGCGTCCGCTACCATCTTCTGAACTTTGACGTAGTCCGTTTTGCCCGTTCCGAGCACGGGAATATCGTCGACATGGATCAGGCGCCGCGGCACGGCGAGTTCGGTTACGCCATGATTGTGAGCCCAGCCGACGAGATCGACGCGATCCGCCTGCGTGTTGGTTGTCACGAGCACGATCTGTTCGCCCTTGCGGCCGTCCGGAATGGTGACAGCGGCATGGCCGTGCTCGGGCCACAACGCCGATGCGCAGCTCTCGACAACGGCGAGCGAAACGGACTCGCCACCAATCTTGGCGAAGCGCTTGAGGCGGCCTTTGATCGCGATGAAGCCTTCATCGTCGATGCTCACCACATCCCCGGTATCGTGCCAACCGCCCTCCGGCGGCACGATCTTGCCCGGGGCGTCGGGCTTGAGATAGCCGAGCATTACATTCGGCCCCTTCACCACCAGGCGGCCGGCATTCGGAATGCCTTCCACCGGATCGAGCCGCATTTCCATTCCCGCCATCAACTGACCGACGGTGCCGGGGCGGTTGGCGCCGGGGCGGTTCGCCGCGATCACGGGCGAGGCCTCGGTCACGCCATAGCCTTCCAGCAATTCGATGTTGTGCTTCTTGCGAAGAAATGCGCGGGTTTCGTCACGCAACCGTTCCGCGCCGCACACCGTAAGGCGCAACGATGACAGATCGCCCGGCTCGCCGACGCGCGCATATTGCGTGATAAAAGTGTCGGTGGAGACGAGAATGGTCGCATTGTGTTTGCGGATGCGCTGCACGATTTCCTTCGGCTGCAGCGGCGTCGGGTGACACACGACCTGAAGCCCGAGCAGCGGCGGCATTAGCGATCCGACCGTCAGCCCGAAGCAATGAAAGGCGGGCAGGGGATTGAGAAGAATGTCGGATGGGTAGAGCTCGAGATGCACGCGCACCTGCTCGACATTGGTGAGCAGATTTCGGTGTGAGAGCGCCACGCCCTTCGGCTCCCCTTCGGTGCCTGACGTGAACAGGATCACCGCGGGTTCATCCGGCGACGCGTTGGTGGAGATCAGGCTCGGCAGGAATTGTCCGATTCCGGCGGCCGCCTTGTCGAAAATGGAGAGGTTCTCGCGAACATCTTCAAGATAGATGATTTTGCAGGTCCGCGCGAGTTCATCGACCAGCGAATGGAGGCCCGCATTGTCGATCAGGCGCTTCGCGGTCGCGATGCGTTTGACCTTCGCCGTCTTGACCGCCGATTTGATCGCCGCAGCACCCGAGGTGAAATTCAGCATCGCCGGCACGCGGCCATAGGCCGACAGCGCCATGAAGGTCGCGATCGCGCCGGCGCCGGTCGGCAGCATCACGCCGACATTCTCGCCGCGCTTCGTGCCGCGCTTCAGCGCATGGCCGAGCGCCAGCGCGCCGCGCATGATGTCATCATAGGTTCGCGGAGAGTCGTCGACGTCGAAAATGCAGACCCGCTTGCCGCCGAACTTGCTGCGCGCCGCGGCGAAGGCCCGGAACACGGATTGGTGCGCGGTGGAGATGTCAAACGGACAGACATCCTCGCCCGATGCGGCGGCGATCGTGGACAACGACAATAAATCCTCCCGGATTCGGCGGCTTTTGCCGCTCTCGCAGTGCTGGTTCCCACGGTAGCGGAACCAGGTGATTTTCGCGAGGGGAGTGTATATGTCTGCCCACATGACCGTCGTCATCGACCGCACCACCCAGCCGCGTCACCCGGAAAAGGCGCATCGGCCTGACAGCGCCGTCCTGCGCAAGCCGGAATGGATTCGCGTGAAAGCGCCCGTCAGCCGCGAATATGCGGCCACGAAGGAGATCGTGCGCGCGCACAAGCTGCATACGGTTTGCGAGGAAGCGGCCTGCCCGAATATCGGCGAGTGCTGGACCCATCGCCATGCCACGATGATGATCCTGGGCGACACCTGCACGCGCGCATGCGCGTTCTGCAATGTGAAGACGGGATTGCCCGGCGCGCTCGATCTTGACGAGCCGGAGAATGTCGCCAAGGCGGTCGCAAAGCTCGGCTTGAAGCATGTCGTCATCACGTCGGTGGATCGTGACGATCTTGCCGATGGCGGCGCCGAACATTTCGCCAAGACGATCCGCGCCATTCGCGCGACCAGCCCCAACACCAGCATCGAAGTCCTGACGCCGGACTTCCTGCGCAAGGATGGGGCGCTCGATGTCGTGATGGATGCGCGGCCGGATGTGTTCAACCACAACCTCGAGACCGTGCCGCGGCTGTATCTCTCGGTGCGCCCCGGCGCGCGCTATTTCGCATCGCTGCAATTGCTCGCGCGGGCGAAGGAGCTTGTGCCAACGGGCTTCACGAAATCAGGACTGATGGTCGGTCTCGGCGAAAGCCGCGAGGAGATCATGCAGGTGATGGACGATCTTCGCGCCGCGAATGTCGATTTCCTCACCATCGGACAATATCTCCAGCCGACGAAGAAGCACGCTGCGCTTGCGCGCTTCTGGACGCCGGACGAATTCAAGGGCCTCGAACAGGTCGCACGCGCGAAGGGCTTCCTGATGGTGTCGGCGTCTCCGCTGACGCGCTCGTCCTATCACGCCGACAGCGACTTCGCGCAGATGAAGGCGGCGCGTCAGAAGAACAACCCTCCCCTTGAGGGAGGGTCGAAAAACTCGGAGCGGTAGCGGAGAGTTTTTCGGGGAGGGGTCTTTGGGCATCGAAATACCCCTCCCCGAAATTTGCTTCGCTTCGCTCACAAATTGTCGACCCTCCCTCAAGGGGAGGGGTGGTGGCGTTTTCAGTCCAGCAGGCTCAATGACCGCTCACAGTGCGTCCCGCGTTGTTCCGTATACGGCCGATCAGATGTACCGGATCGTCGCCGATGTCGAGCGCTATCCGGAATTCCTGCCCTGGGTGAGCGCGTTGCACATCGTCTCGCGCGAACAGGTGAAGGGCCGCGACGTGCTCAAGGCGCGGATGACGGTGGGTTTCCGCAGCTTCCGGGAAAGCTACACCAGCCGCGTCAATCTCGATCCCGCGGGGCGCACCATCAACGTCGTGCAGACCGACGGCCCGTTCCGTGTGCTCGAAAATCGCTGGCGCTTCACGCCGGAAGGCGCGGGCTGCAGGATCGACTTCTCGATCCAGTTCGAATTCCGCAATCCGATCCTGAATGCGGTCGCGGGCGCCGCGTTCGGCCGTGTGATGCTGAAGACCGAAGACGCCTTCATCGACCGCGCGCGCGATCTCTCAAAGAAGACGGCGTAGCAGCTCCAGCGCGGCCTCGACGGTTTTGATGCGAACTTCACTCCGGCCGATGTCACCGAAGCGGTGTGCCTCGTGGAGGATCGAGCGGTTCTCGCGGCAGGCGGCGATGTGGACGAGGCCGACGGGTTTCATCGCCGTGCCACCGCCGGGTCCAGCGATGCCGGTCACCGCGACGGCGACATGCGCGTTTGAGTTGGCGACCGCGCCTTCCGCCATCATGCGCGCGACGGCTTCTGAGACCGCGCCCATATCGGCGATCAGATCGCCTGGCACGCCGAGCATGTCCTGCTTGGCGCGGTTGGAATAGACGATGAAGCCGCGCTCGACGACATCGGACGAGCCGGGAATTTCTGTCAGCAGTCCGCCGATCAGTCCGCCGGTACAGCTTTCGGCGGTGGCGATACGCAGTTTCCGCTCACGCGCTTCCATCAGCACCACTTCGGCCAAGCGCAGAAGATGCGGCGCGAACATCAGACGAAGCCGGCCGTCGCGAAGACGGCGACAATCGCACCTGCGACGAGACCCGCAACAAGGTCGTCGGCCATGATCCCGAGCCCGCCGCGCAGGCGTTCCGCCGCCGAGATCGGCCAGAGCTTGGAAATGTCGAACAAACGGAAGAGCAGGAAGGCGAGTGCAAATCCCGGCAAGGATAACGGTGCCATCGCGCAGGCAATGAATTGCCCGGCGACCTCGTCGATCACGCATTCGGACGGATCGGCGTTGCCCGCCTGAACTGCATAGGCCTCGCTCGCCCATAGCCCGAAAATGAAAACCGCGGCGCCAAGCGCGAGCAGCGCGAACGGCCCGCCATACAGCATCACGATCCATGCAACTGGCAGCGACACGAGGCTTGCGACTGTTCCCGGCGCAATGGGCGAGCGCCCGACGCCGAACACCGTCGCGGCAAGGTCCCACATCATGGCAGGCGCACCGTGGCGACGGCCTGCGCGGCGAGGCCTTCCTTGCGGCCTTCGAATCCCATGCCTTCGGTTGTCGTCGCCTTCACGCTGACGCGCGCAAGATCGAGCTTGAGGATTTCGGCGATCCGCGCGCGCATCTCTTCGCGATGCGGGCCGATCTTCGGCCGCTCGCAGATCAGGGTGACGTCGCAATGCGTGATCGCGCCGCCCTTGTCACGGACGAGCGAGGCGGCGTGGTCGAGAAATTTCCACGACGGCGCACCACGCCAGCGTTCGTCCGTAGGCGGAAAATGCTGGCCGATATCGCCGGCGCCGATGGCGCCCAGGATCGCGTCGGTCAGGGCATGCAATCCGGCATCGGCATCGGAATGGCCTTCAAGCCCGTGATCGTGCGCGATCTTCACGCCGCACAGCCACACATGATCGCCCGGCACAAATTTATGCACGTCGTAACCCGATCCCGTGCGCGTATCACCGAGCCGCGCCGAGAGCAGATGTTCGGCCATCACGAAGTCCTTTGCCGTGGTCACTTTGAGATTGGTTTCCTCGCCCGGAACCACAACGATATCGAGGCCAGCGAGTTCCGCCAGTGCCATGTCGTCGGTGAGGGCGAGGGTCTTGTGGTCGCGGTGGGCTTTCAGGATTTTCGCGAAGCTGAATCCTTGAGGCGTTTGCGCGCGCAGCAACCCGTCACGCGCGACGCCGATCCATTTTCCGCTGTCGTCCTTTTTGCGCAGAGTATCGGCGACCGGCAGCAGCGGCACAGCGGCATCGGCGCCTGCTTTCAGCGCCGCAACAACGCCATCGATCAGTTCGGCGGATACGAGAGGCCGCGCCGCGTCGTGGATCAGGACATGGTCGGGCTTGTGATGCGCCAGAACTTCAAGCCCGTGCATCACCGAATGCTGACGTGTGGGGCCACCGGCGAGAGTCGGCAAAACCTTCAACCCGCGCACGGCATCCGAATACGCAGCCTCGTCATTCGCGCCGATCACCACCTGGATGAGATCGATGCCGGGGTGGCGCGCGAAGGCCTCGACAGTCCAGCGGAGCATGGGCTTGCCAAGGAGCGGCACATATTGCTTCGGCACCGCGCCGCCCGCGCGTTCGCCCCTGCCAGCGGCAACAATCACAACAGCAGTGCCGGGCATCGAGACTCCAAGGGCGGGAAGGGCTGTCAGATGTAAGTGAACCGCCTCACAGGGGCAACTTTGCGGCACGATCCGCGATATTGACGCACTGCACAAAAGTCTATTGCATAGTTTATCGGCATAGAGGTTTTTGCCTAAATTATGTGCAGATAATGAGTGTCACCGCACCGAAAACGAAGGCACCGGACACCGCCGCGCTGATCGCGAGCGCGCTGCCCATGCCGCTGCTGGTCGTCGGCGCCGCGCACGAATTGCTGTTCGTGAACCCGGCGGCCGAGCAATTTTTCGACACTGGTGCCGGTCTACTGCTCAGGCAGCGCATCGACGATCTCGTGCCGTTCGGAAGTCCGCTGATCGGATTGCTCGGACAGGCGCGCGAACGTGGCGCATCGGTCGGCGAACGCACGATGGACCTGACCACGCCGCGCCACGGCGAGCGCGTCGCGGATGTGACAGTGACGCCGCTGCCAGAGCCGGAAGGCGCGGTGATCGTGACATTGGAGGAGCGCAGGCTCTCACAGCGCATCGACCGCCAGCTTCTGCATCGCGATGCGGTGCGATCGATGCACGGCATGGCCGCAGTACTCGCGCATGAGATCAAGAATCCGCTCGCGGGCATTCGCGGCGCAGCGCAACTTCTCGAAGAATCCGCACCGGACAGCGACAAGAATCTCGCGCAGCTGATCTGTGCGGAGACGGATCGCATCCGCAATCTGATCGACCGGATGGAATCGTTCGGCGACAGCCGCAGCTTTCCGCGCAAGCCCGTCAACATCCACGAAGTGCTGGGCCGCGTCCGCGATGTCGCCGCGACGGGTTTCGCAAGGAGCGCCACATTCGTCGAAGCCTTCGATCCGTCGCTGCCGGATGTCGCCGGCGATTTCGATCAGCTCGTGCAGGTGTTCCTCAATCTGGTGCGCAATGCGTTCGACGCGCTGTCCGAAAGCGGCGGCGAGATCACGCTGACGACGGGTTATCGTCCCGGCGTGCGGTTCGGGACGGCGGTGTCCGGAGAACGTCTCAGCCTGCCGCTGGAAGTGACGGTGCGCGACAACGGCTCCGGCATTTCGCCCGAACTGATGCCGCATATCTTCGATCCGTTCGTCACCACCAAGACACAGGGCGCAGGTCTCGGTCTCGCGCTGGTCGCCAAAATCGTCGGCGATCACGGCGGCGTTATCGAATGCGATTCCGTGCCCCGCCGCACGGTCTTTCGAATACTTTTGCCCAAAGCGCAGGACGGCACACATGCCTGAAGGCACGATTCTCATCGCCGATGACGACAGCGCGATCCGCACCGTGCTCAACCAGGCGCTCAGCCGCGCCGGCTACGATGTACGCACAACGGGAACGGCGGCTGGCTTGTGGCGTTGGGTGGCTGCGGGCGAGGGCAATCTCGTCATCACCGACGTCGTTCTCCCCGACGAAAGCGGTTTCGATCTTCTTCCGCGCATCAAACGCCTGCGGCCCGAGCTGCCGGTGGTCGTGATGAGCGCGCAGAACACAATCCTGACCGCGATTACCGCGACGGAGCGCGGCGCATTTGACTATCTGCCGAAGCCCTTCGATCTGAAGGAACTTACCGCCATCGTGCAGCGCGCTCTGGCCGCACCACAGGAGCGCCGGGAGCAGCCTGCCGGCAACGCCGATCGTCTGCCGCTGATCGGCCGTTCCGCAGCGATGCAGGACATCTATCGCGTCATCGCGCGGCTGACGCAGACCGATCTCACCGTCACGATCATGGGCGAGAGCGGTACCGGCAAGGAGCTGGTCGCCCGCGCGCTTCACGATTACGGTAAGCGGCGCAATGGCAGCTTTGTGGCCGTCAACATGGCGGCGATTCCCAAGGAACTCATCGAGAGCGAATTGTTCGGGCATGAGCGCGGCGCGTTTACCGGCGCGACCAATCGCGGCGTCGGCCGCTTCGAGCAAGCTGATGGCGGCACGCTGTTTCTCGACGAGATCGGCGACATGCCGCTGGAAGCGCAGACACGGCTGCTGCGCGTCCTCCAGCAGGGCGAATACACGACGATCGGTGGCCGCACACCGATCAAGACCGATGTGCGCATCATCGCCGCCACCAATCGCGATCTGCGCCAACTCATTCAGCAGGGTCTGTTCCGCGAGGACCTCTACTATCGTCTCAATGTCGTGCCGCTGCGCCTGCCGCCTCTGCGCGAGCGCGGCGAGGACATTCCCGATCTCGTGCGCCACTTCCTGCACAAAGCGGAAGAGGAGGGGTTGCCGGCAAAACGTCTAGACAGTGAGGCGATCGAACTGCTCCGCCGTCATCGCTGGCCCGGCAATGTGCGCGAGCTTGAGAATCTGATCCGGCGTCTCGCGGTGCTTCACTCGGGCGATGTCATTCCCGCGCCGGCCATCGCAGCTGAACTCCACGAACCGCAACGTCTGTCCGATCCAAGCAACGACAGCGACGCATCGAGTCTCGGCGACGCCGTCGAACGGCATCTCAACCGGCTCTTTGTGGCGCACAGCGATGGCCTGCCGCCGCCGGGTCTCTATGACCGGGTGCTGCGCGAGATCGAGCGGCCGCTGCTGTCGATCAGTCTGGGTGCGACGCGTGGAAATCAGATCAAGGCCGCGCAATTGTTAGGGCTCAACCGCAACACGTTGCGCAAGAAAATTCGAGAGCTGGAATTGGAAGTGTTTCGGGGCCTGAAGACGGAGTGAGACTTCCCCCGTTGGTTGTGATATAGTCCTCTCTATCAGGGGAGGATTACCATGAACCGTATCGCGCTTGGGGCCGCTCTGGCCCTGCTGTCCACTGTGCCTGCTTTCGCCGCCGACCGGGCCATGATCGATTATCTGCCGCGCCAGCAGCCGCCGCCGAACGTTCCGGCCGACATGAACGTCACCTGCGCCAACAAGCCGGAGTTCACAGCGCTGGCCGCCAAATGCCCGGTCATCCGATACCAGGGCATGACGACCTGGGTGTTCAGCTACAAGGACAATCGCTGGTCGATGGCGCTGGTCACTTATGACTCGAGCAACAAGATCGTGCGCAATGTCGAACACAAAGGCGCGCGCTACATCGTCAATGCGGTGTCGAGTCCAAAGACTCAAATGGTGACGATCTCCGGACAGGACAACCGCACCATCACTGTGCCCTGGGCCGAATTGGGCAAATAGCGATTGCGCCGCAACGGCCTATGAAGGCCAACCTGGGGAATCTGCAGCTAGGATGGTCCTTTAACCCTGTTGCAGTTTCGCATCGCAGCAATCTTGCAACAGTCTGTGGCATCGCTACACTCCTGAAGGATTCTGAAGGACCGCTAAGTGGTTAGCGGCCTTCATTCGCTTCAGAAGAGTGGGAATGGCTACAAGTGGGACGTCCTCGACGTCTGCGAGCGGTTTGATCGGCGCGGCCCGATTTCTGACCCGCTCGTGGTGGGTTGCCGCCGGGTTCGGCCTCTCGGCCGGCATTTCCGGATTGGCGATCTACAAAGTACTGACCGGTTCGATGACGGTCACCACGACATGGCTGATCGCCGTCCTGCTGATTTGCCTGACGCTGGGCCTGCTTGCGCTCATCGCCTGGCAGGTGATGCGGTTCTGGGATGAGCGCCGCTCCCGCATTGCCGGCTCGCGTCTGCATCTTCGTCTGGTCCTGATGTTCTCGGTCATGGCGGTGGTGCCGGCGATTTTCGTCGCAACCTTCGCGGCAACGACCCTCAAGCTTGGCATCGAGTCCTGGTTTTCGCCCGGCGTACGCGCTGCTCTCGACAACGCCGACGGCGTTGCGCGCCAATATGCGATCGAGACCGGACGCGGCATCACCATCGACGCCGGCGAAATGGCCGACGGGATCGAGCACGATCGCACGCTCTATGACGAGCAGAACCACGTCAAAGTCGCGTTGATGATCGAGAAGCTCGCGATCATGACCAACGACCGAGGTCTCGTGGCATCGTTTCTTGTCGACAGCCACGGCAACGAGCTCGCCAGCAGCGCCAAGCTGAAATACACTGCCTCGCTCAAGCCGGGCGCCGCCGACATCGCGGATGCCAAGATGGGGCGCATCGTTGTCGACGCCGACCCTGAAAGCGGCATCGTCCATGCGCTGATCCATCTGCCGCAGCTCAACGACGCCTATCTTCTGGCTGTGCGCGCCGTCGATCCGAAGGTGTTCCGCTACTACAACCGCACCAAGAGCGCGCATGACGAATACAAGCGCCTCGAAAAATACCGTTCGGACATCACGCGCGAATTCGCTGGCTTTTACGCGATCATCACGCTCGACGTTCTTCTCGCCGCCATTTCCACCGGTCTTTGGTTTGCGACGCGGCTGGCCCGGCCGATATCGAGCCTGATCTATGCGGCGGAACAGGTGTCCGGCGGAAATCTGAAAGCGCAGGTCGAAGTCGAACGCGACGACGACGAGGTTGGAACGCTCGGCAACACCTTCAATCGCATGATCGGTCAACTCGACACCCAGCGCAGCGCGCTGGTTTCCGCCAATGAACAGATCGACGAGCGCCGCCGCTTCACCGAAACCGTCCTCGCCGGCGTGAGCGCCGGCGTAATCGGCATCGACAGCGATGGACAGATCACCATCGTCAATCGCGCTGCGGCGCGCCTGCTCAACGCAGAACAGGAAGAGCTCGAAGGGCGCCACTATTCTGAAACGGTACCCGAGCTGGCGGCCCTGATCCGCAAGGCGATGTCGGAGCCGGTCGGACGCGCGAGCGGGGAGGTTACCGTGAAACGCGCGGGAACGCCGCGGTCCCTGAGCGCGCAAGTCGCGAGCGAACACGGCACGCATGGCTATGTCGTGACCTTCGACGACATTACGGATCTCGTCTCCGCGCAGCGCACGGCGGCCTGGGCGGACGTGGCGCGCCGCATCGCGCATGAGATCAAGAACCCGCTGACGCCGATCCAGCTCTCCGCCGAGCGGCTCAAGCGGAAATACGGCGGCGAGATTTCTTCCGATCCCGAGGTGTTTGCGCAGTGCACCGACACGATCATCCGTCAGGTCGGAGACATCGGCCGCATGGTGGACGAGTTCTCGTCCTTTGCGCGCATGCCGTCGCCCGTGATGCGCCGCGAGAATGCCCAGGAATTGCTCCAGCAGGCGATCTTCCTGCAGCGCGTCGCCAATCCCCACATCGCCTATGAAACAAAATCGCCGAAGGAGCCCGTATGGTTCGAGGGCGACGGCCGCCTGATCAGTCAGGCACTGACCAACATCATCAAGAATGCGGGTGAGGGCATCGCTTCGCGCATCGAGAAGGGTGACGACGCGCCGGGCCGCGTGATCGCCGCGATCGAGACGCTGGACGACAAGCTCGTCTTCCGCGTTACAGATAATGGCATAGGCTTGCCGCCGGAACACCGCCACCGGCTGACCGAGCCCTATGTCACCACGCGCGCGAAGGGAACGGGGCTTGGTCTCGCGATCGTCCGCAAGATCATGGAAGACCATGGCGGGGAAATTGCATTGCAGGACGCGGGCGACAAACAGCACGGCGCGGAGGTCACTTTAACCTTCCCGCTGCGCCAGAAGATTGCCAAAGAGAAAGGGTTAGTGGATGAGCAAGAGCGGATCGCCGCAAACGACGTCTGAGATATTGATCGTCGACGACGAAGAGGACATTCGCGATCTGATCGCGGGCATCTTCAAGGACGAGGGCTATGAGACCCGCGTCGCCGGCGATGGCGACGCCGCGGTAGCTGCCGTGCGTCAGCGCCGTCCACAGCTTGTGATCCTCGACATCTGGCTCCAGGGCAGCAAGCTCGACGGCATCCAGGTGCTCGACGTGCTCAAGCGGGAACAGCCCGACCTCCCGGTGGTCATGATTTCCGGTCACGGCACGATCGAGACCGCGGTGGGCTCGATCAAGAAAGGCGCCTACGATTTCATCGAGAAGCCGTTCAAGGCGGACCGGCTGATCCATGTCGCCGGCCGCGCGCTGGAATCGGCCCGCCTGAAGCGCGAGGTTCAGGAGCTCCGCCTGAAGGCAGGTGACGATTCCGAACTCGTCGGCCAATCGTCGGCGATCGCGCAACTGCGCCAGCTGATCGAGAAGATCGCTCCGACCGGCAGCCGCGTTCTCGTCACGGGGCCATCCGGCTCCGGCAAGGAAGTCGTCGCGCGGCTTATCCATGCGCGTTCGCGCCGCGCCGGCAACGCGTTCGTCGCGATCAATTGCGCGACCATGGAGCCCGGCCGTCTTGAGGAAGAGCTGTTCGGCATCGAGGGCAGCGATGGGCCGCGCAAGGTCGGCCTGCTCGAACTCGCACACAACGGCACGCTCTATCTCGACGAAGTCGCCGACATGCCGATCGAAACGCAGGGCAAGATCCTGCGCGTCCTGGTCGATCAGACCTTCACCCGCCTCGGCGGATCGCAGCGCGTGCAGGTCGATGCCCGGGTGATCTCCAGCACCACGGCCGATCTGCGCATGGAGATCGGTGAAAGCCGGTTCCGCGAAGACCTCTATCACCGTCTTAATGTCGTGCCGGTGCGCGTGCCGTCTCTGTCCGAGCACCGCGACGATATTCCGACGCTGGTGTCGCATTTCATGAAGCGCCTGTCGGCAACGTCGGGCCTCGCGATGCGCGAGATCGGCGACGACGCGATGGCAGTGCTGCAGGCCCATAGCTGGCCCGGCAACATCCGCCAGCTGCGCAATATCGTGGAGCGGTTGCTGATCCTGGCGACCGACGATGCGGCGCAGGCGATTTCCGCCGATCTGCTTCCGTCCGACCTTGGCGCCAGCGCGCCATGGGGCGGGCAGGGACGCGGCGATCTGGTGATCTCCATGCCGCTACGCGAGGCGCGTGAAATCTTCGAGCGCGATTACCTGATGGCGCAGATCAACCGCTTCGGCGGCAACATCTCGCGCACGGCCGCCTTCATCGGCATGGAGCGCAGCGCGCTGCATCGCAAGCTGAAATCCTTGGGCGTCGGCGGCAACGGAAGAGAGCAAGTGTTCAACGCGTGACGCAATTTAGGCGCGGTTTCATGCCCGGCTGAGTGTCGCGCGAAGGCGCGATGCGAAGGAAAGGGGACCCAGCTGTTTGCGACATCACGGTGCCGCTATAGTTCGCGCCGATATCTTGCCAAGAGAGACCTCCGTATCGCTTATGGAAATACCTGGGTCCCCTTCCCCTCGCGACGCTTCCGCGTCGCTCGGCCGGGGATGACAATCGAGTTTGATTTGATGCCGAAAAACATTGATCACTGGAATTCACGCCAACCTTCTGGACGTTTCGCTTATGTGAACGGGCGGTATGTTCCGCATGGCGAGGCGGGCGTGCATATCGAGGATCGCGGGCTGCAGCTGGGCGATTCCATTTATGAGGTGTTTGCGGTCCGGGACGGACATCTGCGCGACGAGGAGGGGCATCTTGATCGCCTCGAACGCTCCGTCGGCGAGATCGCCATTGCGATGCCGATGGGACGCGCGGCGCTCAAGCTCGTGATGCGCGAACTCGTCCGCCGCAATCGCATCCGTGACGGGTTGCTCTATCTTCAGGTCTCGCGTGGCGCGGTGAAGCGCGATCATCCGATCCCGGCTGTCGTTCCGCGGCCGACCTTGATCCTGACCGCGCGGCCTTACGATTTCGCCGGAGCCGAGCAGCGCGCTGCCGGCGGTGTCGCCGTTGTGACGCAGCCCGATCTGCGCTGGGGTCGCTGCGATATCAAGACGACGCAGCTCCTCGCCAACCTTCTCGCCAAGACCGAGGCGCGGAAGGTTGGCGCCTATGAGGCATGGCTGGTTGATCGCGAGGGCTTCGTCACGGAGGGAGCTTCCACCACGGCCTGGATCGTCGATAAGGACGGGCATGTCGTCACGCGGTCGCTGTCCAACGCCATCCTTCCCGGCGTCACGCGACGGGTGATCATGGAAGCTGCCGCTGAGGCACAACTGCCGGTGGTCGAGCGCAACTTCACGCCCGACGAGGCGAAATCGGCGCGCGAGGCGTTTATCTCCTCCGCCGCCAATGCCGCGACGCCGATCACGACCATCGACGGCTCCAGGATCGGCGACGGCAAGCCGGGGTCCCTGTCGCGCCGAATCGCCGAGCTTTACCTGCGCCGATCTGCCCAGCACGCCGAGGCAGGCTGATCTCTCATTCGCGCCTGCAGCATGATATGCTTGATTCTGCTTCGCGGGGCGCGAGGCGTAAAAAATCAAGTGGGTCCACCCATGAGCGAAAAACAACAAAATCTGCAGGACACTTTCCTCAATGCCGTGCGTAAGAGCAAAGGATCGGTGACGATCTTTCTGGTCAACGGCGTAAAGCTTCAAGGGAACATCACTTGGTTCGACAATTTCTGCGTACTGCTTCGGAGGGACGGGCAAGCCCAGCTCGTCTACAAGCACGCGATCTCGACCGTCATGCCGATGGGGCCGATCCAGCTCATGGACGCCGAAGTGGCAGCCGAAGCGGCGGCCTGATCTCGCAGCCGACAGACAAACGTTCGCATACGGCTTTCGTGCTCCACGTCGAGCCGAAGTCGCGCAAGGCATCGTTCGACCGCGATGCGGACGCGCGGCTTGCGGAGGCGATCGGCCTCACGCTCGCGATCGGACTGAAAGTCATCGCCAGCCATATCGTGCCGCTCGCGCGCGCGGTACCCGCGACCCTGATCGGCAGTGGCAAGGTCGAGGAGATCGCGGCGGAAGCGCGCAACCTCGAACCCGAAGTGATCATCGTCAATGCGCAGCTCTCGCCGATCCAGCAGCGCAATCTGGAGAAAGAGTGGAACACGAAGGTGCTCGACCGCACCGCGCTGATCCTCGAAATCTTCGGCGAACGCGCGCGCACGCGGGAAGGCCGTTTGCAGGTTGAGCTTGCACACCTGACCTATCAGCGCTCGCGGCTCGTGCGATCATGGACCCATCTGGAACGGCAACGCGGCGGCTTCGGCTTTCTCGGCGGCCCTGGCGAAACCCAGATCGAAACCGACCGTCGTCTGATCGGCGAACGCATCGTCAAGATCAAGAACGAGATCGAAGGCGTGAAGCGCACGCGCGGGCTCCAACGCCGCGCGCGCAAACGTCTGCCGGTGCCGGTCATCGCGCTGGTCGGCTACACCAACGCCGGCAAGTCGACGCTTTTCAACCGCCTGACCGAGTCCGAAGTACTGGCGAAGGATTTGCTGTTTGCGACGCTCGATCCGACGATGCGCGGGTTGAAGCTGCCCGGCGGGATGAAGGCGATCCTTTCCGATACGGTGGGCTTCATCGCCGATCTTCCGACCGAACTCGTCGCCGCGTTCCGCGCAACGCTCGAAGAGGTTCTGGAGGCCAACATCATCGTCCATGTCCGCGACGCCGCGCATGACGAGACCGAGGCGCAGAAGGCCGATGTGCTGAAGGTGCTGTCCGATCTCGGCGTCGAGCCGGATCGCGAGCGGCCTTTCATCGAGGTGCTGAACAAAATCGATCTGCTCGAACCCGATGTGCGTGCTGGCCTGATCGCACGCGGCAAAGGCCGGGACACGACACCGATCGCGGTGTCGGCGCTTACGGGCGAGGGGATTGAGCGCCTGCTTCAGAGGTTCGAAACCACCCTCACGACCGACAACCTCTCGCTGCGATTGTCACTTGCCTATGACGACGGCGAGGGCCTCGCCTGGGCCTATCGCCATGGGCAGGTCCGCGAGCGCCGCGATGGCGAGACCGGCGTCGAGCTTTTGCTCACAGCCGATCCACAGGAAGCCGAACGATTTGCGTCACGCTTCGGCCAAAAAGTGACGGTGGAATAGCGGCTTCCGGATAGCTCCTGATGTGAGCAATTCCATCCACAGTATCTTCCCTCTCCCCCAACGAATGTGGGGGAGAGGGTAAGGGTGAGGGGGTGTTTGACATGAGCTTGCGGCTGCCGCCCCCTCACCCCGGCCCTCTCCCCCGCTTCGCGAGGGAGAGGGAGGACTCTTTTGTTTGGACACGCCGCAGCCTGCTGGCTGGAGCGGCGCTGGCGCCGCTCGCCGCCTATGCCGGTGACAATCCGGAAGGCCTGATCGGGGCCATCGAGAAGCGCGCGGGCGGCAGGCTCGGCGTCTCGGTGTTCGATACGCAGACCGGCGGGCGTATTCGCCATCGTGCCGATGAACGCTTTCCGATGTGCAGCACGTTCAAGCTGCTCCTGGTCGCGGCGATCCTGAACCGGATTGAAAACGGACTGGAGCAGGATTCGACATGGCTCACCTATACCAAGGCCGATCTGCTCGATTACGCGCCGGTTACGCGCGCGCATGTCGCACAGGGCGGCATGGGTATCCAGGACCTCATGGCGGCGGCAATCGAGTACAGCGACAACACCGCGGCCAATCTGCTGCTCAAGGATCTGGGGGGCCCTGCGAAATGGACGGCGTTTGCGCGCTACCTCGGCGACAATGTCTCACGGCTGGACCGCAACGAGCCGAGCCTCAACACCTCCATTCCCGGCGATCCGCGCGACACGACAACGCCGGACGCGATGATGAACGACGTGAAGCGCCTTATCAGCGGCGGTCCGCGGTACAATCGGAGTGCCGCGCTCGTGCCCATGATGCTGGCGTGCAAGACGGCGGACAATCGCAGCCGCGCGGGCCTTCCGAAAGGCTGGAAGTGCGGCAACAAGACCGGCACGGGCTCCAACGGCTCGACCAACGACATCGCCGTCATCTGGCCGCCGCACCGCAAGCCGATCTTCATGACGGTGTACTACACGGAATCGAAGATCGATCTTGCCAAACGCGAGGCTGTGATCGCCGATGTCGCGCGGATCGTGAGCAAGACACTGGTCTGACACCGAGGATGTGAAGAATTCGATCTTTCACGCTCTTGAACGGTCACCTGCAGGAGCCCATGTCTTATCTGCGCAGTTGGGGGACCATCCATGAAAGCAGCCGTCGTCAGACGTTATGGGCCGCCGGATGTTGTGGTCGTGCGCGATGTGCGCAAACCCGCTCCGGCAAAGGGCGAAGTTCTGGTTCGCGTCCACGCCACCACCGTCAGCAGGACAGACTACGGCGAGCTTCGGCCCGGGCTCATGCGCATATTCTACGGGCTGCTTCGTCCGCGGCGGATGATCTTCGGCCTGGATTTCGCGGGCGTCGTGGAAGCCGCGGGCCCCGGAACATCGTCGTTCAAACCTGGCGATCGCGTGTTCGGGATGTGCCCGATCACGAGCAGCGGCGCGCATGCGGAATATATCTGCGTCGCGGAAATGGGCCCCATCGCAATCATGCCGACGAATTTGGACTACGATGCTGCGGTGGTGTGCGAGGGCGCGTACTATGCGGATGCCGGCTGGAAAAAGTTCATGGTAGGCTCCGGCCATAAGATTCTGATCTACGGCGCATCCGGCGCCATCGGTATCGCCGCGTTGCAGCTCGCAAAAGCGCGCGGCGCCGAAGTGACGGCCGTCGTCGCCACGCGGCACATCGATCTGGTGAAGTCGCTCGGTGCGGATCGCGCGATCGACTACACCAAAGAGAACTTCACAAGGATCGGCGAGCGTTTCGATTTCGTGTTCGATGCCGTGGGCAAGGCCAGCTATTTCCGCTGCCGCAGACTGCTCAAGCCCGGCGGGACGTTTCTGTCCACGGATGTCGGGCCGTGCATGCAGATCCTGCCGCTTTCACTGTGGTCGGCGTTCCGGCGCAACAACAGGGTCGTGGTGGCGCTGCAGCCGCGCGGAAGCGCGCCGGGGTTTGTCAAATTCATGAAGGGACTCCTGGAAGCGGGCAAGTTCCGCGCGGTCATCGATCGCAAATATCCGCTGGACCAGATCGCCGAGGCCTATCGTTACGTCGAGACCAAGCAAAAGACCGGTATCGTCGTGATCACCGTCGCTGCGGATTAAGTCCGCCAGGGCAGGCGCTTATCACGATAGACAGGCTCGCCGTCGAGCAAGGTGAGCAGCACACGTGTCTTGTGGATGGAGCGCGCCGGGATTTTGAAAAGATTGCGCTCCAGGACGATCAGATCCGCCTGTTTTCCGATTTCCAGCGAACCATTGTCCATATCGTCGCGCACAACCCACGCCGCGTTGAACGTATAGGCTTTAAGCGCCAAATCGAGATTGATGCTCTGCGACCACCGCTTTCCTTTGGCAGCGATGAATGGCCGGCGCGTGACCGCGGCTTCGATGCCATCGAGCGGATTCATCGCCGTCGCCGGCCAATCGCTGCTCATGACGATGCGGCCGCCTGACTCTGCGATCCGCGCGACGGGATAAAGCCATGCGGCACGCTTTGGTCCGAGTGCCGTCTTGGTCGCGGCCATGTCGGGATCGTCGTCGCGAAACCAGCCGGGCGAGAAATTGGCCGCAACCTGGATCGCGCCGAAACGCGCAGTGTCGTCCGGATCGGCAAGGGCCACATGCGCAAGCTGATGACGGCGATCATCCGTGCCGTTGGCCCGGATCGCAGCTTCGAACGCATCGAGACCGGTACGAACCGCCGCATCGCCCATCACATGAATGTGGATCAGGAACCTTTCTTCATCGAGGCGCCGGACAAGCATCTTCAATACGTCGCTCTGAACGAAGAGCGCGCCGGAACTGTCCGGTTTGTCGGCATAGGGTGCGAGCAGGGCGGCGGTGTGCTGGCCGATCTCGCCGTCGAGAAATATCTTCGCCGCATCGGCACGGAAACGCGGCCCGCGCGTGCTGTCGCGGCGAACAATCATCTCATCGACCTGTTCGACACCGCGCTTGGGATCGACAAGCTGGGCAGCGACAACGCGCAGCTTGAGTTCGCCTGCCAGATCGGTGGCATGATAGGCCTCGACCATCGGCGGCGAGGCGGCCGCATCGAACACCGACGTGATGCCGAATGCATTCGCTTTCACCGTCCAGAGCTTAAGGGCCGCGCGATATTCGGCTTCGCTCGCGCGCGGGATTTTGGCGTGCAAGCGCTCCAGCGCGTCGTCGCTCACATACCCTGCTGGGTTGGTTGCAGGGTCGATGCCTGCCGCGGCAAGGGCATGAGAATTCACCCAGGCGCCGAAGCCCGCCTCATTGGCGATGTAGGCAGGGCGGTCCGGGACCAGCGTATCCAGCTCGGCGCGGGTGAGCGGATGTTTCTTGAAAGCCTTCGACGGCCACTCATAGCCGACGATCCATGCGGCATCGCGGTGAGCCACTGAGCAGGCGCGCATCGCCGCGAAGAGAGCGGCTTTGTCCGTCTTGCCGCCAAGCTGACAGCGCAGGAACCGCAAACTTGCGCTCATCGGATGGGCGTGGGCGTCATGGAAGCCGGGCAGCATCATCCGCCCGCGCAATGGCACCACTCGCGCGCCTTTGGTTATGAAGGGGCGTGCACCTGTATCGCTACCGACATAGGCGATGCGGTCGTCGCGAACGACAAGGGCGCCGGCCCAGGGTTGTTTGGGGTTCTCTGTGTAGATCGCGCCACCCAGAAAGACGGTGGTGGCTGGTGCGGCGGCCACCGCCGCGCCGGCCGTGAACCATGCGCCTGCCAGGAGTAGGAAGGCTGCACACTTCTTTGCGAGTCTCCCCCAACGGGCCATGTCAGATCAGCCGTGTCAGTTTGAACGTGAGCATGAAGTACAGAGCGGCGCAGGTGAGCAGCAGATGCGCGGCAAATTCCGCCCAGACCACGGCGCGTGCGACCGACGCTCCAAAAGCGGCCAGCACGGACGTGGCCAGCACGGCCACTTCGAATGCGACGAAAACCCAAATCAGGGGCACTGAATCTGTCAGATCGGAGACATTGGCCGCCCAATAGGCGACCACTCCGGCGCTGACGATCAGGTTCAGGGCGACGGCCCAGGCGATCCGGCCGCGCAGGCCCAGCAGGACGACAATGTGGGCCAGCAGCACGGCAATCGCGGCAAATTTCACGACGCTGTCCGTGATGATCATCTACTTTGCCTTTGTCTTGGCGTCCTGCCAGAGGGCTTCCATTTCGTCGAGCGTGGCGTCGGCGGTGGTGCGGCCCTGTTTCTCAAGAGCGGACTCTATCCATTTGAAGCGACTCACGACTTTGGCGTTGGTTACGCGCAAAGCGGCCTCGGGGTCGATCTTCAGGTGGCGGGCCAGATTGGCGACGACGAAGAGCAGGTCGCCGATCTCGCCCTCGATCTCGGCATGGCTGGCACCGGCACTGTGCGCCTCGACGATCTCACCGGCTTCCTCAGTGATCTTATCGAGGACGCGTTCGGGAGAATCCCAATCGAAACCGACGCTTGCCATGCGCTTTTGAAGCTTTTCCGCACGTAGCAGCGCGGGCAGGGCGCGGGTCACATCGTCGAGCAGCCCGGCGGTGGATTTGGCGGCACGCTCGCGGCGCTTGATCTCCTCCCAGACGATGGTCTGCGCGTCTGCGGTCTCGACCACAGTGTCACCGAAAACATGCGGGTGGCGGGCCACCATCTTGGCAGAGATTGCGGCGACAACATCGTGGAAATCGAAGAGCTTGCGCTCTTCCGCGATGCGCGCGTGATAGACGACCTGGAGCAGCAGATCGCCGAGTTCTTCCTTCAGACCGGACCAGTCCTTGTCCTCGATCGCGCCGGCGACCTCGTAGGCTTCCTCGATCGTGTAGGGCGCGATGGTTTCGAAGGTCTGTTCGGTGTCCCACGGACAGCCGCCGTTCGGATCGCGCAGGCGGCGCATGATAGCGAGCAGGGCGTCGATGTCGGATTTCCGAGTCACATCCGACTCATAGCACTGATTCCTGGTGCGGATTGCGAGCATGGAACCAAGTGCGAATCGCATTTCGTTCTCCCTCTCCCTCGCGGAGCGGGGGAGAGGGAATAGAAAGTCAGAGCTTTGTCGCCGCTTTCTGCACGAACGCGAAGATCTCCGGGTTCAGCGGCAGCTTCGGCGCCGTCGCGGGGTTCGCCATGGCTTCCCTCCACATTCCCATGACCTTCTGGCTCACTGCCGGGTCGCCTTGCGTGAACATTCGCACCTGCGCCTGCCAGCGCCGCGCCAGATCGGTGGCGGCGGCAGAGTAGGGATCGCCCTTCGCCATCAAGGCCTTGGCTTCCTCTATTAAAGTCTCCCAGCTCTTGCTCGCTTCGGCCTGATCGAAGCTGCGCTGCTGAAGCGCGGCGCGCTCTTCGGCGGTGAAGTGTTTCTCGGCGAGGGGATCGAAGATGGCCTTCATCTCCTCGTCGCTGGCTTTCTTGGTCATCGTCGTCTCCTTCGTCAATGTTGCGAGGTCGTCGATGGAAAGATTCTGCCCGGACAAGAGCTTCGCGCGCGCTGTTCGCACGATCTCCAAAGCCTTGGCCACGCGCACGCCTTCGCGGGCGAGAACCCGCTCCTGAAGGTCGAGCACGCGGTCGAGCCCCTTGGAGTCTCCGCCAAGCAGCTCGTCGATCCTGGCGAGCGGCAGGCCGAGGCGCTTCAGCGCCACGATCTGGTGCAGCCTGGCGATCTGGGCAGGGCCATAGACCCGCCAGTCCGCCTGGGTGCGCATCGGCGTGACCAGGCCGCGCTCCTCATAAAGGCGCAGCGCCTTGATCGAGAGTCCAAGCAGTCTGGCGGTCTCGGCAGGGCTGAGGTTGCGGTCCTTGGCGGTCACGGCGTCAGTCTCTTCATCGACGGAGAGGCTTGTGAAGGCGGACCTTGGGGACAGGTCAAGAGGCGATTATCGTGGAGGCCGAAAAAAGTGGGCCGGGGTTCTCATGCGTGTTTCAGTAGCCGTTTTGGCCGTGATGGCGATGACCGCGCCGGCCTTGGCCGACGGTGCTTTCGACAAGGCGGTTCTGGACGCGCACAACAAGGAGCGCGCGACCGTCGGCGTGCCGCCGCTCACATGGAGCGACGCGCTGGCGAAGGACGCCGCTGGCTGGGCGGCGCATCTGGTCCAACTCGGCCATCCGGTCCATTCCAAGCCCGAAGAGCGCGGCCATGAAGGCGAAAGCCTCTGGATGGGCACGGCCGGCGCCTATAGCGCGGACGAGATCGTCGGCGGCTGGATCGCCGAGAAATCGAACTTCGTCTACGGCGCGTTCCCGAATGTCGTGAAGTCCGGCGACTGGCACGCCGTCGGCCACTACACGCAAGTCATCTGGCGCAACACCAAACAGGTCGGCTGCGCCAAGACCACGATGGGCGGCTCGGACCTCATCGTGTGCCGCTACAATCCCGCCGGCAATCTGGTAGGCGAGAAGCCGTATTAGGGCGAGGCGGCAGCCCAGCTTCTGCGGGCCTATCGCCCCAGATTATCGTATAAGATATATTATGGGCAATGACGCGGCCATTGTATACTTGACGTACCGGCCGATAAGGCTTAGATAATGGGCATAGTCACTTAGGACCGTGCCATGACGCTCAACCTTAAGGCCAAGATTTACAACGACGAGACCGCAGCTCGTAAGCATCTGGAAAAGCTCCAGTGGCCTGACGGTCCGGTCTGCCCGCATTGTGGCGTTGTGAACGAAGCTACGGCCCTGCAAGGCGCGTCTACCCGTCCCGGCGTCTACAAGTGCCGCCCCTGCCAGAAGCCCTTTAGCGTGACCGTGGGAACGGTTTTTGAGCGTTCTAAGATCGGCCTCACGAAGTGGCTGCTGGCTACCGAATTGCTGACTTCCAGCAAGAAAGGCATTTCCAGCCATCAGCTGCACCGCATGCTGGGCGTGACCTATAAGACCGCTTGGTTCATGGCCCACCGCATTCGCGAGGCCATGAAGCCGTCCGGTAAGGACGCTGGACCGCTTGGTGGCGAAGGCCAGATTGTCGAAGCCGACGAGACTTTCATTGGCAAAAAAGACGGCATGCGTAAGCGTGATGGCGCTGGCGGCTACCAGCACAAGCGCGCGATCATGTCTCTGGTCGAGCGCGGCGGCAAAATCCGTTCATTCAAGATCGGCAAAGCCTCGCGTGATGACATGCTGCCAATCATGCTCAAGAACATTGACCGCAACTCAACCCTGCACACGGACGGCGCTCAGGTTTACAAGTTCACGGGCGTAACTGACCGCCATGAGAGCGTCGATCACAACAAGGAATATGTCCGTGACGGTCGCGACGGCGCGAAGGTCCACACCAATACGCTGGAAGGCTTTTTCAGCATCTTCAAGCGCGGCATGGTCGGCACATATCAGCATTGCGGCGAACAACACCTTGACCGCTATCTCGCGGAGTTTGATTTCCGCGCCAACAACCGCATCGCATTAGGCGTTGACGATGCGATGCGCGCGCAGATCGCGCTCAAAGGTATCGCTGGCAAGCGCCTCACTTACCGCAGGCCTCACGCGGAATAAGACTGTCCGTCAAGTCACGATGGACTTCATCCGCTGGCGCAAGTCGCGGGGATATATAGTCACACGGTTCAAGCGCGAATTCTGGGGAAAGAAGGCTTGGCGCAAAACCACCCCTAGCAATCCGCAGTAGAATAGGCGGCGCGGTGATTCGCAGTCACCGCGCCAAGGCCTCGCGATTTGAAGAGCCGTCGCGAGACACAAATTCTTTCCACGGTTAAAGGCTCAGCCAATCGGGAGCACAGGTAATGGCTGACGATCCAAGGGACGTTTATCAGCATTCAATTCGCAAATATGAAGAGGCGCGCGAGAAAGCCTCAGAAGCTATCAACATGGTGAAAGCTGTTGGCAGTGCATTGAATTATCATTTTGAGTCATTCGCCGGTTTTCATTGCAACGTTCCCATGCGCACCAGCAGCTTCGACAGAAGCGTGCAATTTGACTTGAATAGATTGCCAACCGGTGCGGGCCTCAAGTCCGTGGTTACGGCTTGGTATCAAGCTCTTTGTGCCCTGCAAGAGGCGTGGGATTCTATTCCAGCCGATCAGCGCCTTGGCTTTGCGGCTCCTCCAAAGAAGTTGGAACCCAAGTAACATCGTCGCCAAAGATGCGCATATCGTGGCCGTCTACCTTTATCGTGACAATCATCTTCTCGCCGGTGACTTTCTCGGCAAGGGCGCAAACAGCATTGAACGCGGCAATCAGCAAAACATGATCGGATAGATCGCTCATGGTCTTACTCTCTCCGCTAGACGTTCGTATCATCGACAACTTGTCGCCGCCTGATTGGTGGAATATCGGGTTTACTGGAGGTGCGGCGATCCTCGGCGCCATCATCGGCGCTGGAATAGCCTTTCTAATTGCTAGGCAAACGGCGCGCGAAAATCGCGACGCAATACAATCCGCGAGACGTCAGACTGAAGAAGCGGCAACCCTTCGCTTGATTGTGAAGTGGATGGAGTTAGTAAACTCCATTGCTGGTTATCATTTTAATATGGAACGAACGATCAAGGCCGGAACCGAAGATGCTGGTGATGCACCGGTCGAGACTTGGATGGTCCTGCTGCCTCAAATCGGAAAGCCGCAAGAAGTTCATATTGATCCTGATGAGCTCATCGCGTTTACGAGGTCGCGCGAATTCGACTTCGTCACGGAACTACTAAGGCTTTGTTCGCGGCACAATAGCGCGATCTACGGCGTTGAGGCATATGGCAACAGGCGCGAAGCGTTAATGGCCATGATAACGCCAGAAATAATGGATCAGATAGTGTCTGGCGGCGCGTGGCAACATGCGGAGCTAAGGCCGCTGATGCCGTACATTCTGCCAATTCGCATGCTTGCCGATCAAATTAGAGAAGAGGCAAAATCGTTGTACGCGGACGCTATAAAATTGCAGCCGAGTTTCCGGCCTACTATTCAGAAATACTTCTCCGACCCAAAGTTTCCGTTCCCTGGTTTTGAAACTGGTAAAGCGCCTGAGGCCCCATGAACAGTGAAAGAAAACACAGCGCAAAGAGAAGTTGAGATTTAAGTTTTTCCTTTCTCTGCGCCCTGACGTGAATTCTGCTTTTTCTTCTTTTTCGGCACGTGTGGCTTCGGCGGTGTCTTCAGCATCCGCTTCAACACGTCATCTCTTGTAAGCTTCTTAGGGGCTTCCATGTCTGAAAAAACCAAGGTTGATACCAAGCTATATGCCAACCTGATGGGCGAGGTAAAGCACAGGCTCAACGCATTGAACACCGCATTAGGAGGATACCTGCCTGTCGCCGGACCGTTCGTGCAAGACTTTTGCTATCTGCAATTACGCCTGCTTTGTGAACTAATCGCCTTGGCATGCCTCACGGCGCATGGCGACATTCAAGAAACCAATTCGAAAAAGCTGCGGAAAGAATATTCGGCTGACAAAATCATTACGGCGTTGGGCCAATTGCACGAAGACTTTTATCCGAGGCCGTTTCAGCAAACGATGAAATCTCCCCATTTCTTTGATGCCGTGGTTGTCGAGAACGACCACCTGACAAAAGAAGATTTGATCGCGCTTTATGGGACGTGCGGCGACAAATTGCACCGGGGAAATTTGAAGAGAATCCTTTCAGAAAATCTCCCCAAGCAGGTGAACTTTCCGGACATCCAAAAATGGGGGCAGAAGATTTCCAATCTTCTCGCTGCGCACCTCATTACTCTCAAGGGACAAGAAAATATTATGCTCTGTTTCCTTGGGACAAAGGAGAAGCCTCACAAAGTACAGGTCGCTATGTCTGAATTTGTCGAACCGACCGGACCACGAGACGAGCACGGCGTCCCCTTGAGTCTAAAAGGGCGATCTTCTGGCCCCGCCGGGGCGTAGACCCCAAGGTGATCTTGATCGGGCCGCTAACGGACTTTGGAGCCCTTTTTGTGCGCAAGGCACGAGCCTACCGGGGTGGCTCCCAAGTTACTGGCGGATCGTATAGCGGGAGCCACCCCGTTTCCCTGACGGCCTGTCACGAATCAGTATGACACGTTTCTGGTACGTCAGGTATACAATCGCCAATGACGCGACACTGCCTTTGATCGAAATGGCCAACTGGCGTTGGCACGCCTGCCGCTACTTCGTGACCGTATACGTCCCGCTTTTGTAGAGCTTCGAGCTGTAGCCGTCGGTCGTGTAGCGCAGCGACCACGTCCCGCCGTCGACCAGCGGATAGGAAAGCTGCAGCAGGAACTGGTCGCCGGGACGGTCCTTCATCTGGATGCTGGCGATGATCGCCATGTCAGAGCCCTTCACGCTTGCGACCACGCCGACGAAATTGCCGGTCTGGCAACTGAAGTGCGAGAAGCCTTGGACCTTCGAATGCTTCACCTGAATGGCCAGGAAGCCGCAGACGTCGTCGTGAAGATCGAGCACCGGAATTTTGGCTTGAGCGACGCTGGGCAGAACCAAAAGAGCGGCAAAGACCGCTAGCGAAAATCTGGTCATGGATGCCTCCCTGCGCAGACGTGGACGCAAATATACACGCATGACACTGTTCGAACAATCGCGGGCGAGCAATGCACCAACCGATGGCGCGCGGACCGCGGGAACGGATATCGGTCAATCTGTACGGACGGTTACGGCCAGACACATTGCGCCCCGCCGCGTGCGCGCCTAGCGTTCCTGAAATTGGGAGGCGCGCATGATCGGAAGGATTTTCGTTATCGGTTTTTCGGCATCGCTGCTGAGCACGGCGGCGTTTGCGATCGGCCCGGCGACAAATGGCGCCGTGACCGGATCGTCGAGTTCGACGTCCACGACCGCGCCATCCTGCGATGGCTGCAGTTCGACGGACAATAGCGGCGATACCGACACCAATCAGAACGGCTCGACCCAGACCGGTCCGATCACCAACCCGACGACGCCAAAGCCTGCCCATACCAACACGCCGTCGCATGTCCCGCAGCCGCCGGGCGGCGGTGGCGCGCCAAAGGATTAGCCCGTCAGTTCGCCCACCGCGCGCCACGCCTCGTCGATAGCGACGTCGCTGTACGCGCCCATGCCGCTGTCGGAATTCGCGATGGCGATGCGGCCGAACTTCTTTCGCGCAAGATGGTTGGGCGCATTGTTTGCGTTGTAGTCGTCGTGCCAGAGCGCGTTGAATTCCGGCGCATAGCCGTGCGGCCAGCGATTGACCATGATGCCTGCGATATCCTTGGCAGGATCGAAACCGGCGGGCCCAAGGATGCGGCCGAGCTCTTCGCGCGCATTGTGCTCGAAGGTCTCGAACGGCGTCTGCAGCAGCTCCATGCGGCCCATGCGCGCCTGATCGTCTTCCGACATGCCGACGCTGCCCGGCGTGCGCAGCATGCGGATCACCATCGGTTCGTCCGGCGTGCGCGGCATCCTGTAAGCGCCGAGATTGACCGGCTGGCTCAAGTTGAACACCGAGAAATACCCGTTCGCCGCCATGATGCGGTTGGCGCCAAGCTTCTTGAACGCGCGCCAGTTGGTGAGCGCGACATTGCAATAGGCCAGTGGCGATTTGACGAGGGAATGCAGCGCGGCCTTCTGCAGCTCGGGCATGTCGGGCACGATATAGGGGATGAGCATGTTCCATCCCGCCATCACGCAATCCGTCGCCCTTACCTTGTAGACTTTGCCGCCGCCGGCGCTGGCGGTGTAGGCGATCTCGACCCCCTTCCCCACATTGCGCGCGCGCACGACGAGATTGTTCAGGCGTAACCGCACCACATTGCCAAGCCGGTCGAGCTTCGCGTAGTCGCATTTCGCCGTGATGAGATCGTGGATGTCCTTGCCCGGAATCGATCCCGGGATCAGCTTGCGAACCAATGCGCGCGCGATCGACGCGTTGCCATCCGGGAAATGGAAGAAATCGGAGCCCCCGGTCAGCGAATAGCCCGCCGCGGTGTAACCCATCATCTTCTGGAATTTGCCGCCGGGTTTCAGCGGCAATCCCGCGAAGCCCGCCATGCCGTAGCCCCAGGCGTCGAGCGCGGATACGGCCTCGAAACCAAGCGCCCATTCGTCATCGGTCTTGTGCTGATAGACCGGCACGATACCGGGATCGGCCTTCACGACATTCAGCAGATAATCCTTGTAGGAGAGGTGGACGAGCTTGTCCTTGATCTGGTCACTGGTGAGGCCGGGGAAATAATTCTCCTTTCCGGTCTCGATCTTCACGATGCTCTTGCGCACCGCATCGCTCACCGGCGCGGCATCGGCAAACGCCTGCCATGCACCGGGCGGCGGCTCGCCGCGATCGCCCTCGCCCGTATCGACCGTCACGAGCTTGTCTACGCCGAACGTTTCCTTGTCGAAGAACACGCCGGTGTGCAGGCCCTTGTAGATGTCCGGATCGGAACATTCCTTCTCCAGCTTGACCGGATCGATGCCAAGCGCCTTGATCAGTGCGCTCGCCGGCTTGCTGTAGGGATAGGGACTGTCCATGTCCTGCGTGCCGCCATTGGCGAGCAGCATGCGGCCGCCGACATTGAATTCGTTGCGCTTGGCGTGGCCGCCGAAATCGTCATGGTTTTCGATAATCAGGATCTTCGCGCGCGGTTTCTTCTGGCGATAGAAATACGCCGCCGACAATCCGCTGATGCCGCCGCCGACAACGACGAGGTCGTAGGATTCGTTGGTATCGATCAGCGTGGTGGCCTTGTCCCAGAAGTCGCCGTCTCGCACCTCATGCGCCGCCTCGAACGCGCCCGGATGGCTGCCGCGCATGCCGAGACGCGTCGGCGGATAGTAGTCCGGCGCATCCTGGGCGGCCTTCTCTGCTGCAGTAGCGCGCGCAAGCTCTGGCGCGAGCGCGCCCATGGTGACGGTGATCGCGGCGCCTTGCAGGAAATCGCGCCGCAGGATGTCTCGGTTCATGCCAAGGTCTTTTTTCTTCGACATGAAATAGTCTCCGTCACAATCGTGATTGGCTGAATCGGCCTGTTGAAACTATATCCGGCGTCCGCCTTCCCGGCCATGAGTCCAATGCCCGATAAACCTGCCATAGCGCCTGTGTTTTCCCATCGCCACGCCTGCCGGGACGACATTCCTGTGCTGAACAGGCTGATGGATAGCGCCATCGCGGAATTGCAGCGCGGCTTCATTTCGGACGCCGAGATCGCGGCGTCGTTTTCGGTCATGGGGCTGGACACGCTTCTGATCGAGGACGGCACCTATTTCATCGTGGAATGCGACGACGCCGTCGCAGGCTGCGGTGGCTGGAGCCGGCGCGCGACATTGTTCGGCGGCAATCATTCCGCCGGACGCGACGCCGCCCTGCTCGATCCGGCGAAGGAGCCCGCCCGCGTGCGTGCGATGTACACCAACCCGGCCTTCGCGCGGCGCGGCATCGGGCGGATGATCCTGGCGCTGGCGGAAGCGGCAGCGCGCGGGGAAGGCTTTCAACGCGTCGAGCTCGCGGCGACACTCGCAGGCGAACCGCTCTATCGCGCCTGCGGCTATGAACCGATCGAACGCTTCCTCACCGATACGCCATCGGGCGTGCGCGTACCGCTTATCCGCATGGGGAAGACACTATAGCGCCATGCCCCTCATGGTTCGACAAGCTCACCATGAGGACTTTGAGAATGCCTCATCCTGAGCTTGTCGAAGGATGAGAGCCGCTCAGAAAATTTATTTTGCACGGTTATCTTGCGATGCAGCATTTTTGGCGTCATTTTTGTTTTCGCTTTTGCGTCCGAGGCTTGAGCGAGTTTTTTGTGCCGAAAAATAATTTTTCGCGGGGTCTTGAACAGTAACGGTCGAATGAACATTTCTCCCAAATCCCCACAGTTGCGAGGTGACGGAAGCGCGGTCAGAACCGCCCGCTTCTTTTTCATTGTCATTCCCGGCCGAGCGTCGCGACAGCGACGCGAAGGGGAAGGGAACCCAACTTTGGGAAGAACGAACCAGCAAAGAAAGTTGGGTCCCCTTCCCGCGCGCCGCGTGCGAAGCACGCGACGCTCGCCGGGGATGACAGTTGTAGCGTTGGTTGGCGGCGGAGCTTTGCTTGAATTGAACTGAAAAACTCCGAAGTTCTGTACAGAATTTCTGTACGTCAAACCGCCAGCTCGATCCGCATCCCGTCATACGCCGGCTCGATACTTGGCGGGAGTTCGCGTTTCAGCGTTTCGTAATCGAGATCGGTGTGCAGATTTGTGAGGATCGCGCGGCGCGGCTTCACGCGTTCGATCCATTTGAGCGATTGCGCGAGATGGGCGTGGCTCGGGTGTTCGATATAGCGCAGCGTATCGACGATCCAGCAATCGACGCCCTCAAGCGCGGCGAAAGCCTCGTCATCGAGACCGTTCACGTCGCTTGAATAGGCGAGCGGTCCGAAGCGAAAACCAAGGGAGCGGATATGGCCGTGTGTCTGCGCAAACGCGCGAACGGGGATCGTGCCCCCTGCTCCGCTTATGTCGAAGGAACGGAAAGGCTCCGCAATCTCATGGGCGTTGCAGATCGGCGGATAGGAACTGCCCTCAGGCTGCACGAAGCAATAGCCGAACCGCGCTATCACGCCGGTCATGGTCGGCGCGTCGGTGTAGACATTCACGCGCTTGCGCATGTGGATCGCAACCATGCGTAAATCATCGAGGCCGTGGAGCTGATCTGCGTGATCGTGCGTGATCAGCACGCTATCGAGCGACGCACAGCGCGCCGCTAGCAGCTGCTCGCGCATGTCGGGCGATGTGTCGACAAGAACTGCGGTTTCGCCCGCTTGGGATTTTCGCCGTAACAGAAGCGAGCAGCGCGTGCGCCGGTTTTTCGGATCGTCCGGGTCGCAGGCGCCCCAGTAGCCGGCGTGATCCGGCCCGCCGAGCCGCGGCACACCGCCCGACGACCCGCAGCCGAGAATGGTGGCTTCGAGAACCGCGCTCACTGTGGACGCTGAACTTTGGTGAAGAGACGAAAGAAGTTTTCGGTCGTGACGGCGGCCAACTCCTCCGGAGTCATGCCTTTCAGTCCTGCGAGCATCGCGGCGGTGTGCACGACGAATGACGGTTCGTTGCGCTTGCCGCGATGGGGCATCGGCGCGAGATAGGGTGCATCGGTCTCGACCAGAAGACGATCGCCCGGAACGTCTTTCAGCGTGTCGCGCAGCTCGCCGGAGTTCTTGAATGTCGCGATGCCGGAGACGGAAATGGAGAAGCCGAGCGTGAGCGCCGCTTCGCAGAGACGCCGCGTACCGGTGAAGCAATGCAGCAGGCCGGTGAACCGTGCCCGCGCCATCTCCTCGTTGAGGACGGAGATCGTGTCGTCATCTGCGTCGCGCGTGTGCACGATCAAAGGCAGGCCGGTCTGCCGCGCGGCCTCGATATGGTGACGAAAATTGACGATCTGCTGTTCGCGCGGCGAGTGCTCGTAATAATAATCGAGCCCGGTCTCGCCGATGCCGACGACCTTGGGATGTTTGGCGTGTTCGATCAAAGCGGCCGGACTGTCGAGCAGTTCGCCTTGCGCCTCATGCGGGTGGACGCCGACGCTGCACCACACATCGCCGAAGCGTTCGGCGACGGCGCGGACGCCGGGGAATTTGTCGAGCTTGGTGCCGATGCTGACGCAGGTCTTCACGCCGGCATCACGCGCGCGCTGCACCACCGCGTCGAGCTCTGGCGCAAAGGTATCGAAATCGAGATGGCAATGGGAATCGACGAGCATCACAGAGCCCCTGCCCGCCGAGCCGCGTCGCCAAGAATGCGCGCGCTGGAGAGCAATGTCTGCCGCGGATCGAGATGCAGGCCGGAGGTGCGTGTAAAGTTGCGCTCGAGTTTTTCCCAGGCTTCGACCAAGCGGTCGAGACCGGCGGTGTTCTTCGATGCGCGCGCGCGAATGCGATCCATCAGCGCCAGCGTCAGGAACGCGCCGAAATTGTCGAGCCCATCCGTCATGCGATTGATCTTGTCCGCGAACACCAGCAACGCCGGAATATTCGGGTTGGCGGATTGCTCGAGCAATTTGTCCGCTTCCTCGGCGAGGCTCACGCCCTCGCCGCTCGCCAGCTGCAGCGCCATGCCGATGGAGCCGCCGCTTAGCCGCGCAATGGAACTGCGCTCCTTGGCATCGAGTTCAGGAACGAGTGTTCTCAATTCCGCTTCAATCGCCGCGTTGTCGAGCGGCCTGAGATTGAGGCGCTGGCAGCGCGAGCGGATCGTCGGCAGCAATCGTCCCGGCACATTGGCGACAAGCAGCAGCATCGCACGCGACGGCGGCTCTTCGAGCAGCTTGAGCAGCGCGTTCGCTGCCGCGTCATTCATGTCATCGGCCGTATCGACGATGGCCACGCGCCAGCCGCCCGCGCCGGAGGTCATGCCGAAAAAGCCGCCAAGCTTTCGCATCTCATCGACGGAAAGAACCGTCATCAGCTTGCCGGCGTCGTTGTATCCGCGCTTCAGCACCAGCAATCCCGGATGCGAGGCCGATGCGACCTGGATCGATGCCGCGTCGTTGGCGGGAACCGAAAGATCGCCCGGGCCTTTGTCCGTCGAACCGAAGGCGAGCAGATATCGCGCGATGCGGTATGCCAGCGTCGCCTTGCCGATGCCCGGAGGACCCGCGATCAACCAGGCCTGCGGCGGGCGTCCGCTGCGGATCGCGCGCGCGGCGCGGCTCAGCGCTTCGTCCTGCCCGATGAGCCGCGGCGTCTCGCGCGGATGCGCAAAGCCTTCGAGACGATCGGTCTCGACGAGTTCAACCTGTTTCGCGCGTTTGGCCATGACCCACCTTTGTCATTCCCGGCCGAGCGATGCAACAGCATCGCGAGGGGAAGGGAACCCAACTTGATAGCTTCGTTCTTGCCAACGAAGTTGGGTCCCCTTCCCTCGCATAGCCTGCCGGCAATGCTCGCCGGGGATGACAGCTAGGAAAGGGAAAACCGATGCGCGACCGCATCCCAGATGGCTTGCGCCACGCCGTCCTCGCTGCCGCCCGCGTCGATCACAATGCAGCGGTCCGGGGCGCGGCGAGCGATGTCGAGGAACGCCTGACGGAGCTTTTCGTGGAATTGGACGTCAAATTTCTCGTAGCGCGACTCTTCGCTGCCCCGCGCCAATGCGCGCAGAAGGCTGGTGTCGACGGGAACGTCCAGAACAAGCGTCAGATCCGGCTTGAAATCCTCGAGGACGACGGCCTCGATGCGGCGGATCGTTTCGCGCGGCGTGCCGCGTCCGGCACCCTGATAGGCATAGGTGGAATCCGTGAAGCGATCGCATATCACGAACTTGCCGGCATCGAGCGCGGGCCGGATCGTGCGCGAAACATGGTCGGCGCGCGCCGCGAACAGGAGAAGCATTTCCGTTAAAGCGTCCCAGCGCCCCGGATCACCGGTGACGAGCAGCTTGCGGATATCCTCCGCGCCGGGCGATCCACCGGGTTCGCGTGTCGCGATGCAGGCGATGCCACGCGCTTCGAGTGCCTTTACCAGTCGCTTCGATTGCGTGGACTTGCCGGTGCCCTCGCCGCCTTCCAGCGTGATGAAGCGTCCGCTCATGAACCCGATTTGCCGGAGATCAGTGCGTGCAGGCCCAGCATCATGCGTCCGAAAATACCGGTGCGGGAAACGTCCTGCGAGGCATAGAGCGGCACGTTGAGACCGGGGAAATCCGGCGCGGTCACGCTGAGCGTCCCGATGCGCTCGCCCTTCGCGATCGGTGCTCGAATCGGGCCATCATATTTGACGACAGCCTTCATGCCCGCGCGGGAATCCACCTGCAGTGTAAGCGCCAACGGATCGCGAACCGTCAGCGCAACATTGTCGGCCGTGCCGCCCCAGACTTTCGCCTGACCAACGGTGTCGCCGGGTTTGAACAGGCGGTACTGGCGGAATTCGCGGAACGCGAGATCGATGATACGGCCCGCTTCCTCGCTGCGCTTGATGTTGGGGAAGTAGTCATTGGTGTACTCGGGATAACGCAGCCCGTTCAGTACCAGGATCATGCGCCGCCCGTCGCGTTTCGCCGACGCCGTGATGCCGTATCCGGATGCATCGATGTGACCGGTCTTCAATCCATCCGCGCCCTGCACCTTGTCGAGGGTGAGATCGCGATTGGGCTGTGTGATCTGCTTGCCCTGATCGGTCGTCGTGTAACTTTTGACGCTGAAGTAGTGGTAATATTGCGGGTAGTCGTAGATCAGATGACGCGCCAGCTTCGCGAGGTCGAGCGCGGACATCATCTGGCCCGGGGGATCGGGAAGTCCGTCGGGATTGGCGAAATGCGACTGGGTAAGACCGAGCTGTTTGGCGCGCGCATTCATCATCGCTACGAAGTTCCCGGTCGTGCCGCCGAGCGCTTCCGCCACCACGACACAAGCATCGTTGCCGGACACGACGATAATGCGCTGGATAAGATCCTCGACCGTCAAATGGTCGCCGACCCGCGTGAATCCCTTCGATCCTCCGGTCCGCCATGCGGCTTCGGAAACCGGGAACGTGTCGGTGAGCTTGATACGGCCGTCCTTCAGCTCCTTGAACAGAAGCTCGATGGTCATCAGCTTGCTCATCGATGCCGGCGGCATCGGCACGAACGCGTCCTTGGCCCAGAGCACCTGTCCGGTATCGCCGTCCATCAGCAGCGCGTGCTCAGCGCTGGTGGAGATGGTGGCCGAGGCGGGCTGAAGCGCGCCGATGAAAAGGACCAAGCCGACGAAGACGCTACGCCGCATGAACTCAACTCCGAAAGGAATCGCCGCTATTGGTCGACGACGATATGCGCGTCGTTACTACCAAGCTCGCTCAGATGCGCCAATGCGGCATCGGCATCGGCGTTCGAATCGAGTGGCCCGGTCCGGACACGGTACAGCTTCTGGCCGTTGCGCTGTACGGTGGAAATGCGCAGATCGCCGCCCAAATCGTCGCGCAGGCGCATTGCGTTCTCGTAAGAACTGAAAGCGCCGACCTGTACATAGAGATGCGTGGCGGCGGGAACCGGAACCTCGACCACCTGCCCTGTCGGCGGGCCGGCATCGGCGGGAACCGGGTCGGGAACGGGCTGGGGCAGTGCTGCGACATGAACCGGAGCGGCCACCGCGGCGCGGGCCACGGGAGTGAGTGTCTCCTCAGCCACCATTGGCGCAGGGACCGCCGGAATCGCAGAGGCGATCTCGGGCGGCGTATCGGATTGAAGCGGCTCGCCACTGGGCGCAGTCGAGCGCGCGATATAAGTCACGCGCACCCGCGCCGTGCCCTGCTTGTAAAAGCCGAGCAGCTTGGCCGCCGCTTCGGAGACATCGATGATGCGCCCCTTCGCATAGGGTCCGCGGTCGTTCACGCGCACGACCAGGGACTTGCCGTTGTCGAGGTTCGTCACACGCACATTGACCGGCATCGGAAGCGTGCGATGCGCGGCGGTCAGGTCGCCGGCGTTGTAGATTTCGCCGTTGGCGGTGCGGTGACCGTAGAAGCTCGGGCCGTACCAGGACGCGACGCCGGTCTCGTCATAGTCCGGCTGCTCGCGCGGGTAATACCAGGTGCCTTCGATCTGATAGGGATTGCCGACCTTGTACATGCCGCCGCTTCCGCCCGAAGGCTGCGGAACGTAAGCGGTCTTCTCGGTGGCGCAGGCGGCCGTCAGGCCAGCCAGCGCGACAACCGCGCATATCCTTTGCGGCGTGTGCATTCTCAAAGCCCGAATCGGACGTCCCAGGTTCGCGGAGGCTAGTCGATGAAAACCAGCGGCTCAATGCGAGTGACGGTCAGGCCCCATTGCATCGTTAAGGGGTTGCGCGCTAGAGGCCGTAGCGACGGATGGGTGGCCGAGCGGTTGAAGGCACCGGTCTTGAAAACCGGCGGGCCTGCAAGGGTCCCGTGGGTTCGAATCCCACCCCATCCGCCAGGTTTCGCACGCGATAGCGCACGAGGCCTGCCCGGCATAGCCCGAACGGCGAAGCCTGGGCTGTACCCGCGTGCTACGCCCGGCAAAGGCAGGCTAAGGCGTTCCGATTCTTGAGCGCATCGCTTGTCAGAATACCCGCCTAAACCCTCGAATTTTGGGCTTCTTTGTAATTCTGTGACGGAATGCCTATATTGGATTCACGTGGTTCTTACGTCTCGTCGGACGAAGCGCTTCTGTTGATGCGACCCGCTCGTTTTGCGCGCCGAACCAGCCGGAATTCTTCTTTGAATGATGTCCCGTTTGCCCCGCGTTCGCGTAACGCATGTCGCGTCGCGTGGCACAATCAATGTTCAAGGAAAATCAATGACGACCGGTACCGTAAAGTTCTTCAATGCAAGCAAGGGTTTTGGATTCATCGCGCCTGATGGCGGCGAAAAGGACGTTTTCGTCCACGCCTCCGCGCTCGAAGCCGCGGGCATCCGCAGTCTCGGCGAAGGCCAGAAAGTGACGTTCGACATCCAGCCGGATGCGCGCGGCGCCAAGGCGGCCAATATCCGCCTCGCCTGAACGGTGTGCGAAACCCGAACGGCGGGAAACCGCCGTTCGGATCGCCTCCTTCGACGAAAGGAATTTTGAATATGGCCGATACCAATACCAAGAATGCCGCGCGCACGCGTGCGCAGAATCATTTCGCGGCATCCGAGCAGCGCGACACTCTGGTCAAGCAGATCATCCAGGCGGAACGCGCGGCGCTCGACGCCAAGACTGCAAAGCTGCGCGCGCTCAGGCTGGCGAAAGAAGCGGCCGATCGCGAAGCCGCGGACAAACTTCCGCTTGTGCCTGCAAAACCCAAGCGCGCGCGAAAACGCATCGCGTAGCGATTACAGCCTGGCGATCCGTTCAGCCTAAGGCGTGCCGTTTCCGCTCAATGGCACCGTAACCGGATCAACATTCGTACCGCCGTGGACGAGTACCGTACCGTTGCGCGTGCCTGTGGCCGTCGGAGTGAAGGTCACGACGATATTGCAGGTCGAGCCCTTCAGCACTTTTCCGCCATGCACCGGACATGTCGTAGACGGATCAAGGGCGAAGTCGCCCGTCACCACGATCTGGCTGGCGGTGAAGTAGTGCCTCTGGCTGTTGCGGAAGAGCAGCGTCTGCGGCGCGCTTGTCGTGCTCACCTGCTGATCGCCGAAGGACAACGTCGCCGGCGTTATGCGGACCTGCGTTCCCACGCCCCAAAGCGGCACCGGATCGGTCGACAGGCTGGTGGTCACATCGAGTTCGCCGCGCTCGCTGCCCGCGAATGTCGGGAAATAGGCGACGCTGACTTTGCAATTGTGATGGGGCTGGAGCGTCGCGCCGCACGTCGTGCCGGTGATTTGGAACGGTCCAAGTGAAACATGCATGTCCGTGATCGAGATCGCCGTGGTCTGCGGATTGTAGAGCAGCACCGGCTTGATGACGCTGTGGCTGCCAATATAGGTCGGCTCGAACGCGAGCCCCGTCGGCACCAGAGCGGCTTTCGTTGTGTCGACAACTTCGTAGCCGACGGTCCTGCTCGTCGTGTTGCCATTGGCGTCGGTCGCGACCACCGTGAAGGCATGATGACCGGCCGCTGCGGTGTTGAGGGCGCTGCCGCTTGCAACGGGCCCGGCGCAGCTCATGACGGTATCGCCGGGGTCGTCGCAGCTGTATTGCGCGCTGACGCTTTGGTTCTGGCTATAGCCACCGGCGGGCGCCGTGATCGCGATCGCGGGACCGACAGGATCGGCGCCGCCCGTGGTGACGGTGATGATGGACGAGCCCCGATTGTCGTTGGGTTCGCTGATGCCGGTCACGGCGCTGTCGTTGAAGATCAGCCACAGCGAGCCGTCATAAGGCGCAGTGAATGTCTGGCCCGACCCGATGGAAATGTAGCCCGATGTCTGCGGGAAGAAGGAGCCGTCGCCGAAATGGTTCTGCGCCGGCGTGTTGCCGATGAATCCGATCAGCCGCGCCTGCGAAAAGAAATCGAACGGTTCGAACAGATCGAAGGCATTGTAGTCATCGGTCGGATCGCCATCGGGGCCGACATAGGTCGTGCCGCCGTTCCAGGACCAGTTGCCGGCGGAAGAGATCGTCACCGCCTCCCCGGCCGTCAGAGTGATATGTGTGTTGATCCAGCCATGGCTCGCCTTGAGCGTGAATTGATGCGTGGTTTGTGCTTCGACCGTCGTTATGCTCAACCCAAAAACGAGCGCCAGCACTGTCAGCAGCACGATCTTCGTCGTCATGCCCAAGCCCTCCCAAGGCAGGCCGTTAGTATGTGCCAGTTCGCGACAAGAGCCAACGGGAGCCAGTTGCGCTTTTGGACTTGAGAATCCACAAAGGCCGGGAGAGGATTCCAACGGCTTCCGGCCACGAGGGGTGCAATGCGCAAGATTTTTGCCGCAATCGCTTTGCTGCTGATGGCGATTGCGCCCGCCCACGCCAAAGTCTCCGACAGCGACCCGTGCCCGCGCCCGGCCGAGGGTAGCGTCGTGGAGCGCCCGGCGGACCTCTACAGCGAGAACGGCACGCTGAAGGTCGCGCTGGGCTATTACACCTCGGTTGATACCGCAGGCCACACCATGTTCTGTTTCGCGACACAAAACGGGAAGCAGTCGCCGACTTTGCATGTCAACCCCGGCGACACCCTAAAGGTCACGCTGACCAACAACATTCCTGCGCCCATCGGCGGACCCGCCGAATTGATGTGGAATGCGACCGACGCTTGCGCCAGTGCGACGATGACCGCCGCATCCGTCAACATGCACTTCCACGGCACCAACGTGGCGCCAAAATGCCATAGCGATGAGGTGATCCACACCCTCGTCAATTCGGGCGAGACATATACCTATACAATCAAGATACCCGCGAACGAGCCGCCAGGGCTCTATTGGTATCACCCGCACGTGCACACGCTGAGCGAAACCGCATTGCTGGGCGGCGCGAGCGGCGTCATCGAGGTCGAGGGCATCGCCAATCTGCAGCCCGCCGTCTCCGGGCTTCCCGAACGCATCCTCGTGATCCGCGATCAGCTCGTGCAGACCACCGCAGGACATGAAGGCGCGGGCTATCCGCCGACCTGGGATATTTCGCTGAACTACGTCCCGATCATCTATCCGGAATATATAGCGCCGGTTCTGCAGACCGTCGCGGGCGAGCAGGAATTCTGGCGCGTGACAAACGCGTCGGCGAACACGGTGGCCGATCTCCAGGTCAAATACGACAACAAGGCGCAGAGCCTCCAGGTTGTGGCGTTCGACGGCGTGCCCACGGGCTCGCAGGACGGCAAGCGCCAGGGCACCATCGTAACGATGAAGGACATCCTCATTCCGCCTGGCGGACGGGCGGAGTTCATCGTCACCGCGCCTTCGGCCAGCGTGTCCAATGCCGTTCTGCTGACGAACGATATCGACACCGGTCATTTCGGCGACAAGGATCCTGAGCGCGTGCTGGCGACGATCCAGAATACTGCGGCACCCCTGGCGCTGCCACGCATGGCGAAGCGGAGCGGCCCGGCCAATCCGCAGCGCTTTGAGAAACTCGCTTATCTGAAACCGACGATCGCGCGCCTGCTCTATTTCTCGGAAGTCGGCGGGAACTATTTCATCACGGTCGATGGCCAAGATCCGGTGGTCTTCGATCCCAACAATCCGCCGGCGATCACGACCACCCAGGGCGCCGTTGAAGACTGGACGATCCAGAACCGCACCGCAGAGGTTCATGAATTCCACATTCACCAGATCCATTTTCTCGTCACGGCGATTGACGGCACGCCGATCCCAAAGAAGAAGCAGCAATTCTACGACACCTATCAGGTGAACTACTGGGCCGGTGGCGGCGACTACCCCAGCATCACGGCGCGCATGGATTTTCGAGGGCCCGTGATTGGCGACTTCGTCTATCATTGCCACATCCTCAAGCATGAGGATCGGGGCATGATGGCGATCATCCGTGTCGCAAAAAGCAAGAAGTCTCGCGCTTGATATTTGCCTTCCAAGTTCCTTCTGGGAACATCGTTAGATACGGCGTAAGGCCAACCATTTGTTCGCTGCAAGAGGAACAATCGCCCTCGGGGACCGTTTAGCGCATTGCGTGGTGAGAAGGCGTTGCATCGCCGCTGTCTAAAGCAACGCGCCACTCACACCCTTGGAGGGTATTATGAACAAATCACCCGGGCTCGCGTTGGGCCTGATATTATTGACGACAACGGCGATTGCGGGAACTGCCACCATAAAAGCCAAGGCGCCGGGTGCGCCGGCGACGACTTTTCAGGTGACAAATCTCATATCGAACCAGGACGGCGTGGCCGCTAATACCGATGCCGACCTGGTCAATTCATGGGGAATTGCACAGGCGGGCACCGGCCCGCTTTGGGTCGCCGACAACGGGACCGGCCTTGGAACCGTGTACAATCACAGCACCGGCGAAAAGCAGTCTCTGACGGTAACGGTTCCGGAGGGAGCGCCGACTGGCCTCATTGCCGTTCCTAATGACGGCGACGGCATCATCGACTTTCCGATCACGGCAAATGGGGTGACCGACCAAAGCATATTCATCTTCGTGACAGAGAACGGAAGGATCGAAGGCTGGAACCCGAACGTTGACCAGGCAAATGCGGTCATCGCGGTCGACAATTCCGCACACGGCTCGGTCTACAAAGGCGTCGGGCTTTCGAACGGGAAGGATCAGTTGTACGCGGCCGACTTCAAGCGCGGCACCGTCGATGTCTTTGATTCGAACTTCAATGAGATCAACAAGTTCACGGATCGCGATCTCCCGAAACGTTTTGCGCCCTTCAATGTGAAAGTCCTTGGAGGCGAAGTGTATGTAGCGTTTGCGGAGCGCGAAAAGGGCGGTATCGACAATGTAGATGGCCCGGGTCTCGGCTACGTCGATATCTTTCGCAGAGACGGCCACCTGAAGACCCGCCTGATCGCGAATGGCGTCCTGAACGCGCCTTGGGGCATGGAGATCGCGCCGTCCAATTTCGGGACATTCGCTGGCACCTTGCTTGTCGGAAATTTTGGTGACGGAAAAATCAACGCGTTCGACAGGGACACCGGTGAATTTCGGGGTACGCTAACGGACGCGAACGGCGCACCCATCGTGATCGACGGCCTTTGGGCGCTGGAGAACAGACCACTCAATACAATCACGTTCTCAGCCGGACCCGACGATGAAGCAAACGGGCTTGTCGGTAGCATAACGCCCGTGACGACGGTTGCGAAAAACTGATCGTGCTATTTGAGACCCGCTGCCGCCGCAACGGCGGTGGCGGGTCCCAATACGGCGCTCGCGACCACAGGCGCGTTCGGCGGCGGTGTGTCGTACTGACGGTATTCGGGAACCTGATCGAGCCGCTCGAAGGAATAGCCTTCTTCCACCAGCGCCGGCACCACATCGGCGACGAGTTCCGCCGATTGCGCGTGGATGCAATGCATCAGCACCACGCCGCCGTTCTTTCTGCGGATTTCGCGCAAATATCCTTTCGCGCAGGTCGCGGCGCCCCATTTGTGGTGCCAGCAGTCCCAGTCGGCCGAACTCATGATGTAGCCGTCCGCGGTTCGCGTGATGTCACCGCCGACATCCCAGTAAACGGGACCGACATAGTTGCGCAGCACCGGATCGGAATTGAGGATCGCCGCATGCGCCGAGCGCCATGAACCGTAGGGCGCGCGGAAATAAAGTTTGTCGGTCTGCTTCATCAGCGGCGCTATCTGGTCGTTCACGTCGCGCAGCTGCGCGAGCAGAAGCTCGGGGTTCTTGTCGAACCGGCTGCCCAGCATCGGATGGGTGCCGGAGTGATTGGCGAGCAGATGACCTTCGGCTGCGATGCGCGCGAGAATCTCGGGATGGGCATGTGCCATGCGGCCGACGATGAAAAAAGTCGCCTTGATATTGTTGGCTTTCAGGACGTTCAGAACGCCGATCGTGTTCGCGTTGGGTCCGTCATCGAAGGTGAGCGCCACGGTGTGTTCCGCGCGCAGGCCCGAATGGAAAATCGTGCGTTCCTGGAAAAGCGCGATACGCGAATTGCCGCCGGCGAGCGCCGCGGTGCATGCCAGCGCAAACGACAACCCCGCGCAGATCACGCCAATTCTCATGGAACCCGGCCCTCTTCGACCATGCAAGTTTAGGCGCCGTCCCGGAACGGGACAAGATGATTCGAGCGGGTCTGGAAACATAGCTAATCCGCGGATCGGCTTGGCGAACGTCAAAGCCCTTCCCGTTGGGCGACCCAGGCGTCGACATTCTTCTGGAGCAGCCAGAGCGGCATCGCGCCGTTCTCGAGCACAACGGCGTGGAACCCTTTGAGGTCGAATTTCGGACCCAGCTCCGTCTTTGCCTCCTCCCGCATGCCCAGGATCGCCTTCATGCCGATCTTGTAGGCACAAGCCTGACCCGGCCAGACGACGTAGCGCTCGATCTCTGCGGTGACATCGGAGTTCGCCATGCCGGTGGTCGATTGCATGTACTGGATCGCCTGCTCGCGCGACCAGTGCTTCGCGTGCATTCCGGTATCGACGACCAGTCGCGTGGCGCGGAAGAGTTCGGCCTGCAGACGCCCGAGATCGCCATAGGGATCGTTCTTGTAGAGGCCAATGTCCTTCGCGAGGTGCTCTGCGTACAGCGCCCAGCCTTCTCCGAAGGCCGGCAGAAACGAGAATTGACGGATCAGCGGAAGCCCTTTGACCTCCATCGCGGTCGCGACCTGCATGTGATGGCCGGGAACGCCTTCATGATAGGCGAGCGTCGGCATTGCCCACATCGGCGTCTCGCCGACATTGCGCAGATTGGCGAAGAAGATTCCGGGGCGCCCGCCATCGAGTGAAGGAGGCTCGTAATAGGCGCCGGCCGAACCTTTCTCGGAGAATACCGGCACGCGGCGGACATCGAGATCGGCTTTCGGAAGGCTTGCGAAATACTTCGGCAGAAGCGTCTTCACATGACCCAGCAATTCCTTGTAATGCGCCAGCATCTTGGCGCGGCCAGAATCATTGTTCTGATAGAGAAAACGCGGGTCGGTCATCAGTCTGTCGAGGCGCTCGCCGACGGCGCCCTCGCGCATGCCGACGGATTTGAGAACCGTGTCCGCTTCGGCGGAGATGCGCGCGACTTCGCTCAAGCCGTAATTGTGAATTTCCTCCGGCGTCATATCGGTCGACGTCAGCAGCTTGAGTTGATCTGCGTAATAGGCGTCGCCGCCTTTCACGTGCCACAGGCCCGCGTCATGAGTGGCGCGCGGGCGGATCGCCTGCTCCTCTGCGATCAGCCGGCGATAGGCGGGATAAACGACATCCCGCATAGCAGCGGTCGCACCGTCGATCAGTTCGATCCGCGCGCCCTCGTCCATGCCGATGTTCTTGGTCTTGCCGGCGAGATTGGTGACCAACGTGTTCTTTGCTGGCGTCGGCGCGATCAGCGATTTCATCTGCTCAATGCAGTCGTCGATGATGAAATCCGGCGCGATCACGCCGAGCTTCGCCTGCCGCGCGACATCGGCGGTCACGGCATCGAGCACTGGTCCCATCGCTCGCAGGCGATCGACATAGTGACGCGCGAGTTTCGCGTTGCTGATCTGGTGTGTGGACAGAAGGAAGTTCGGCAGGTTCTTCTGGATGCCGAAGGCCTGATTGACGGGATAGGGACTGCTGTTCGCGCCGAGCCAGGGATATTTCTCGTCGCTCAACCCGCTCTTATAGGTCCAAAGCGCGATGTCGTAGGAGAGCTGTTCCTGATGGGACAGTTTGGAGCGGTCCCACGCCTTGATCTCCGCGATGAAGCGACGCGCGCGGTCGTTCGTCTCCTGCCGGTCCGCCAGCGAATAGGGATCGAGCTTGCCGCTGTGGAAGTCGAACCAGCTTCCGTCGATGGCGCCGATCTGCGTCAGCGCTTCGGGATGATCGAAGACATAGGAGACCGCCTGACGGTTCAGCAGCCAATTGAAATAGAACGGCGTGCCCCAGACCGTCGTGTAGACGAGATAACCACCGACAACGAGCACAAGCAGAACGACGGCCGCAAGACCGCGCAGAAACAGACGCATGCCCCCTACCCCCAACTAGACTTTCAATGGATGATTTTTTATCGGCAATTCACGGATGCGCACACCGGTTGCCGCAAAGATCGCATTGGTGACGGCAGGCGCGACGGGCGGCACCCCGGGCTCCCCGCCGCCGCCAACCGGCCCGTCGTCTTCGCGAATATGAATTTCGATCTCGGGGCATTCGGCGAGCCGCACCATCGGATAGTCGGTGAAGTTCGATTGGGCGACGGCGCCGTTCTCGATCGTGATCTCACCCTTCAGCGCGGCCGACAGGCCGAACACAATCGCGCCTTCGATTTGCGCCTTCAGGCCGTCCGGGTTGACGACCATGCCGCAATCGACCGCGGACACGATGCGGTCGACCTTCACGCTGCCTTTCTCGTCGATGGTGATCTCCGCGACATGAACGACAATGGAGTCGAAGCTTTCCACCATCGCGATGCCGCGCGCGCGGCCCGCACCGAGCGGTGTGCCCCACCCCACCTTTTCCGCCGCGAGATTGAGCGTCGCGAGATGGCGCGGCGCATTCCGGAGCAGCGCGCGGCGGTATTCGAGCGGGTCCTTGCCAGCCGAGTGCGCAAGTTCGTCGACGAAGGATTCAACGAAGAAGCCGTGCCACGATGCCTCCACGCTGCGCCAAGCACCCGTCGGAACGTGTGTCGGCACGAGCGCGGCGCCAATCGCCTGATTGGGAATATCGTAGACGATATGTGCCTGTGGGTTGGGATCGTCGTCGGTCGTGTAATCGTTGACCCACGCGACCGGCATTCCGCTCTTGTCGAGCGAGGCGCGGAAGCGGCTCATCACATTGGGACGGTAGAAATCGTGCTGGGTATCTTGCTCGCGCGTGAAGATCAGCTTGATCGCAACGCCGGGCACCTTCATAGCGGTTAGCACCGCATAGGTCAGGTAATTCCACTGGCCGGGCAGCCTGCGTCCGAAAGCTCCGCCCATCGGCGTCAGATGGAATTTGACCTTCTCGATCGGAAGTTTGGCCGCCTTGGCGCAGAAGTCGCGGCCGCCGAGACCGTCCTGCGTGCCCGCCCAGACTTCGAGTACGCCGTCCTTGTAGAGCGCCGTCGTGTTCATCGGCTCCATCGGCGAATGCGCAAGATACGGCACCTGATAGGTCGCTTCGATGATCTTGCCCCTGAGCGCCGCTGCGCCCTGTCCGGTCTTGACGTCGGATTTGATGTCCTTGCCGTTCAGCGCCGCCTTGCGCCGTTCGGTGATGGTAGAGGACGACACCTTGCCGTTGCCGCCGTCGTCGAATACCGGCATCAGCGCTGCGACAGCGTCGCGTGCACGCCAAAAGCGGTCGGCGATCACGACAACGGCATCGTCGAGCCTTACGACATGCCTGATGCCGCGCTGGCCCTTGATGACACTTTCGTCGACGGACTTCAGCTTGCCGCCGAACACCGGCGAAATCTTGATCGCGGCATAGAGCATTCCCGGCTGCTTGGCGTCGAGACCGTAGTTCGTCGTGCCGTCGACCTTGCGGGGGGTGTCGAAGCGCTGCACGGGCTTGCCGACAAACGCGTATTTGCTCTTGTCCTTGAGCTGCGGCTGCGACGATGGATCGTAGGACGACGCCTCAGCCGCCAGCTCGCCGTAGCCGAAGCTCTTGCCCGACGCGGCATGGATCACGCGGTTGGATTTCGTCGTGCAGTCGCCTGGCGACACGCCCCAACGCGCCGCGGCAGCCTTGACCAGCATCTCGCGCGCTGCGGCGGCGGCAACGCGAATCGCATTCATGCCGGTGAAGCGGATTGCGGCGGAGCCGCCGGTGATCTGCGGGACATAGCCCGCGCCGGGGATCGAGACATTCGCCGCCATGAAGCGAAAGGTGTTGGCGGCAACGCCGGTCAGGAACGGCGGCACGGTTTTGCCGTTCAGCGCGAAGCCCTCGATCATCGCACCATTGGCAAACACCGTGTCCGGCGGCGCCTGCTCGGCGCGCATCCTCCTCCAGTCGGAGTCGAGTTCGTCAGCCGCGATCTGGGTGAGAGAAGTAAAGATGCCAGTTCCCATATCGCAATGCGGGATCACGACCGTAATCGTGTCGTCGTTGGCGACCTTGATCCAGTTGGTGACGAATTTCTCGCCCGTTGCGGCATCGATGCGGTCGGCGGCAGCGATGCGCCCGTTCGGCCACAGCGCGTAGCCCACGACCAGCGCGCCGGCCGTTCCGCCGACGCCGAGGAGGATCGTTCTGCGTGTCGGCATCGCCTAGCCCTCCGCCTTCGCGAGTTCGCGCACAGCAGCGCGAATGCGCGGGTAGGTGCCGCAGCGGCAGATATTGGTGATCGCCTGCGCGAGATCGTCGTCGCTGGGATGCGGGTTCTTCGCCAGCAGCGCGCTCACCGCCATGATCATGCCGGACTGGCAATAGCCGCATTGCGGAACCTGATGGTCGATCCAGGCTTGCTGAACCGGCGTGAGGCCGTTTGCGCTCAGCCCCTCGATGGTGGTGATCTCGGCGCCCTGCACCGAGCCGGCGGGCGTGACGCAGCTGCGCTGGGCCTTGCCGTTTACATGCACGGTGCAGGCGCCGCACTGCGCGATGCCGCAGCCGAATTTCGTGCCTGTCAGGCCGATCTCGTCGCGGATCACCCAGAGGAGCGGAGCCTCATCTTCGACGTCGAGCTCATGCTCGACTCCATTGACCTTGAGCCTGACCGTCATATGACCTCCGAATAGCCTGAAAGCAGTGTAGCACAACCGTTACCGATCACGACATGCTGCGGACCGCGGCGATGTAACCGGCGCTTAGCAGCGGTAACGCGCCCGCGACAGGATCACGGCGATCAACGACGCAATAGAGCCATAGAGCCATAGAGCCAAAGAGGTGATACGGCACATGCCGCATCTAGAAATAACAGACCGCGGGCACGTGCAGCCGGTAATAACCGGTGATGATCTGCCCCACGAGCGCGGCAACCGTGCCGAGCAGCATGTCAGATCCGACCATGAACGCACCGAGCAAAACCGGCCGCTCTCGGAATAGATTTGCGGCGACCAGAAGAATGAACACGACAATGACCGGAACGACGCTGAGCAAGACGAACCGGTGACTCAGGATCGTGTCCAGCATGGGATGAGACATTGCGCGCCCCCGCTCGCTACGCCGCAACCATGCCACATCGTTAATCGCCGCGACAGCGCTGGCACGTTGCTTGCGGCGAACCTGAATTGGGGCCGGCAAATCTCTTTCCGGCACATCGATATATGCCCGGAAGGTCCGCATGAGCGCCGTCACCGCCCCATTTGAGGCCATTGCCGTCCATGCGCTGAGCCTGATGCCGCAAGCGGCGCAAACGAAACTCAAGGAATGGAAGGAGTTTCGCTACTGGCGCAACAAACAGACGCAGGAGACGAACCTCACCAACGCCCATTACGTCCATTTCTACACCGCATGTTTCGGCCTGGGACTTGACGACTATCGTGGCCACAGAATTCTCGATGTGGGATGCGGCCCACGCGGCAGTCTCGAATGGGCGATCACGGCGGCGGAGGCCGTCGGCGTCGATCCGCTGGCCGACCGCTATCGCAAGCTCCAGACGCGCAAGCAGCGCATGACCTATGTGAACGCCTACGCGGAGGTGATGCCGTTCGCGAATGGCCATTTCGACGACGTGTTCTGCTTCAATGCGCTCGACCACACTGCCGACTTTCGCGCGGCATTGAAAGAAATTGGGCGTGTGTTACGCCCCGGTGGACGTCTGCTGCTGATCACCGAAGTCAACCACGAGCCGACCTTGGCGGAGCCAAACTGCATCTTGCCCGAAGAACTGGCGGCGTTGATCGAGTGCAACTTCGACTTCCAGATGCACGAGCTCTATCGCGTGCGCGACGATCATAATGTCTATCAGAGCGTCATCGACGCCGATGCGGTCAGTGCTTCGTCCCTGGCATTCGGCACGCCCGCGATCTTCACCGCGCGCTGCGTCAAGCGCTGATCTCAGACATAATGCCAATGATTGTCGCGGTCGTAATAGCCGCGGCGGCCGTGGCGGTATGAATAGTGCCTATGAGAGGCGCAGTTGTCCTTCGCAATGGAATGCCCCGCGACACCGCCGACCACTGCGCCGCCGACCGTTCCGATCACGCTGCCATGGGTAATGACATTACCGAGAACGCCGCCTGCGCCCGCGCCGACAACGGTGCCGGTCGTTTTACGACCTTCACAGCCGGCATTTGCAGCCGTGGCGGCAATGCATAATGCGGTCAACCCAGCGGCAACGGCTTTTCCGAATTTCGCGGACATGGAACACTCCCAATTTTCAGCTCTGTGTGAAAACCGATGGAGCGCCCGATAGTTCCCGCTATCCGAGTCGCGCTACGGCTTCTTTCAGGCGCGATGCGAGGGCCGCTGCTTCGGCACGCTTCTCGCGCTGTTCGGTGAGGACGTCTTCCGGCGCTCGGGAGGTGAACTGTTCGTTGCTGAGCTTGGCATCGAAGCGCGCGATCTCGTCTTCGGCTTTCTTGAGGTCTTTCTCGAGACGCGCGCGCTCCTTCGCGAAGTCGATGACATCGCCGAGCGGCAATGCAACGGTGGCCTCGCCGAGCACGAATTGCGCGGAACCCGGCGGCAGCGCGTCTGCAGGCTCCGCAGACGCGAGACGCGCCAGAGTCAGGATCGAGTCGAGATTGCTCTTCAACCGCGCCCGCGAACTCGCGGACGCATCCTTGAGCACCAATGCAATCTTTGCAGACGGCGGAACGTTCATCTCGGAGCGGATGGAGCGCACACCGGAGACCAGGTCGATGATCCAGTGCATTTCCGCAATGGCGTCGTCGTTGGCGGGCAACGATTTGAGGTCGGGCCAGAAAGCTTCGATCAGCAGGCTGTCACGCGGATCGGCATGTTCGGCGGTGCGCGCCCACAATTCCTCGGTGATAAAGGGCATGAAGGGATGCAGCAGCTTGAAGATCTGGTCACGCGTCCACGCGGCAGTCATGCGCGCCTCGGCCTTGGCGCCCTCGTCCGTGCCATTGAGCAACGGCTTGATGAGTTCGAGATACCAGTCGCAATAGACGTCCCACACGAAGCGATAGGCCGCGCCTGCTGCTTCGTTGAAATGCAGGTCCTCGAGGTTCTTTGTCACTTCCCCGGCGGCGCGCGCGCACTCGGCGACGATCCAGCGGTTGACGGTGAGCGTCACCGCGGCGGGATCGAAGGTGTTGCGCGTCTCGCACCCATTCATCTCGCAGAAGCGTGACGCGTTCCAAAGCTTGGTCGCGAAATTGCGGTTGATCTCGACGCGCGACGGGCCGATGCGCATGTCGCGGCCGGTGCCGGCGGCGAGCGCCAGCGTGAAGCGCAATGCGTCCGCGCCATAGGCATCGACGAGATCGAGCGGATCGACGACGTTGCCCTTGGTCTTCGACATCTTCGCGCCCTTTTCGTCGAGAACGCGGGTGTGGATGAAGACGCGATGGAACGGCACGTCTTCCATGAAGTGGATGCCCATCATCATCATGCGGGCGACCCAGAAGAAGATGATGTCAAAACCGGTGACGAGAACGGAGGTAGGGTAATAGCGCTTCAGCTCCGGCGTCTTGTCCGGCCAGCCCAGCGTCGAGAACGGCCACAGCGCCGACGAGAACCAGGTGTCGAGAACGTCCGGATCGCGCGTTAGCGATTTGCCACCCGCCTGCGCGATGGCCTCGGCCTCTGTTTCGGCGACGTAGATATTGCCCTCGGCGTCGTACCATGCCGGGATCTGATGGCCCCACCATAGCTGGCGCGAGATGCACCAGGGGTGGATGTTGCGCATCCAGCGGAAATAGACGTCTTCCCATTGTTTCGGGAGGATCTCCGTCTTCTTGCCCTCGACGGCCTTGATCGCTTTCTCGGCGAGCGGCGTCACGTTGAGATACCACTGCTCCGTCATGAACGGTTCGAGCACGACGGTCTTGGTCTTTTCGTCGTGCGGCACGGCGTGGGTGATCGGCTCGATCTTGTCGAGCAGTTCCATCGCTTCCAGATCGGCGACGATCTGTTTACGCGCGACGAAACGATCAAGACCGCGATAGGCCTCCGGCACGCTGTCGTTCAACGTGCCGTCCTTATTGAGGATATTGATCAGTGGAAGGTTGTGACGCTTGCCGACCTCAAAGTCGTTGAAGTCATGGCCCGGCGTGATCTTGACCGCGCCGGTTCCCCTCTCGGGATCGGAGTGCTCGTCGGCGACAATCGGGATCGGCCGGTTCGCGAGCGGCAGCATCACATTCTTGCCGATCAGATCCTTGTAGCGCGCATCGTCGGGATGCACGGCCACGGCCGTATCACCGAGCATCGTTTCCGGGCGCGTCGTCGCGACGGTGATGAAACGGCCCGCCTGCTCCTCGATCGGATATTTGAGGTACCAGAGATGCCCCTTCATCTCGATGCTCTCGACTTCGAGATCGGAGACGGCGGTCTGCAGGCGCGGGTCCCAATTGACCAGACGCTTGTCCTTGTAGATCAGCCCCTGTTTGTGGAGTTCGACGAAGACTTTCAGCACCGCGCGCGAGAGCCCCTCGTCCATCGTGAAGCGTTCGCGCGACCAGTCCGCGCTGGCGCCGAGACGGCGAAGCTGTTGGCCGATGGCGCCGCCGCTTTCGTCTTTCCACTTCCACACGGCTTCGAGGAATTTCTCGCGCCCCATCGCGATGCGGCTCTGCTGCCGCTCGGCCAACTGACGCTCAACGACGAGCTGGGTGGCGATGCCGGCATGGTCCATGCCCGGTTGCCACAGCACGTCCTTGCCGCGCATGCGCTCGAAACGCGCGAGCACATCCTGCAGCGTGTTGTTCAGCGCGTGCCCGATATGGAGGCGGCCGGTGACGTTCGGCGGCGGGATGACGATGCAGAACGGCTCGGCATCCGGCCTGCGGTTCGCACGGAATGCGCCCGACGCCATCCACTGTTCGTAGATGCGGGCCTCCACCTCTGCGGGCGTGAAGGTCTTGTCGAGCATGGAAGCAAATTCCCTTGAGGTCAGGCTGTTGGAGGCTTGGTGAAGCCCGGAAGCCTGAACGTCAAGGGCTATCCGGGGCTTATCCGCCCCGGCTCAGTCTTTACGATTGGACTGAAATCAGTGGCGGGCGCGCGCGACGCGTTCTACTTCGGCCCGTACCGCGCCTTCGAGCAGCGCCGGGAAGTGTTCGTCCATCCACTCGCGGACCAGCGGCTTCAGCTTTTCGACCACGTCGCCGGAATTGTCGCCGAGCCACTGATGCAGCACGGGACCAAAACCGTCGCGGACAGCCTTTTCGAACACGGCCTGAACCGAGGCGCCGTCGGGCATGGGCGAATACTCCGTTGAAACGGGTGCAGCCGCAGGCGTTTCCGCCTTGGGCGGCTGGATGTTGGAGAACGTGTCCTCAAGCGCCCGGCGCGTCTTGTCCGAGAAGATACCTTCATGGGCCGTCGTCATGGCGGGCGCTTCACTCACGGGAGCCTCCTCGATGGGCTGGAACACAACGTCGTTCTCTATCTTGGGCTCCGGTGCGGGAGCCGCTACGACCGGCATGGGTTCCGGCTCGACAATCGGTGCAGGTGGCGGTGGCGCGGCGGCTATTACCGCTGCCGGCGGTGCTTGAGGTTCGTCGTGAACCTCCTGCGTCAGCTCCAGTACGTCGGCTTCGGCATGTGCTTCGGGTGCGGCCGCAGGCTGAACCTCGGTCGAATCTTCCGAAATGATCTTGCGAATGGAGGCGAGAATTTCCTCCATCGTGGGTTCGTGCTGGGGACTGGACGCCATGCTCATCGCTCCGGCCGCGCTTTCTGGAAACGTCTTGTGACCCTATGATAATTGGACCGCGAAGGCAAAGAAACTCTTAACGTCACAATAACTTAATCGCCGAAGCCAACCCACGCACCGGCGTCGTCATTGTAGTGATCGAGCGGGTCGTAGAGCTTGACCTTCAAACCAAGCGACCGGGCGGTGAGCGACCCGCCGGCGGCAAGAAGCTGATAGGCTGCGACCACAGCGTTGCGCTGCGAACTCACGAGCGCGACCTGGGCGTTGAGCAACTCCTGCTCGGCATTCAACACGTCGAGCACTGTACGTCCGCCGACCTGCTGCTCCTTGCTCACGCCTTCGAAGGCGATCTCGTCCGCTTTCTGCGTCGCCTGGTTGGAATCGATGGTGCCGAGAGCAGACTGGAAATTGCTCCAGGTCGCCTCCACCGCTTCGCGGACCTGACGATCGGTCGCGGCAACGTTGAGCTTGGATTGTGCGTGAAGCTCGCGGGTCTGGCGAACATCCGCCTCTTCAACGCCCGCCTGATAGATCGGAACATGCAATTGGGCGACGGCAACGACCGCGTGCTGCGTAACGGACTCGGGAGCACCGCTTGCTCCGAAGCCTTGAACGGAATTCAGCGCGCTTTGCGAATATTGATACTGCCCTTCCAGCGAAAGTGTCGGCCCCATCGCTCCCCAGGCATCGTTGACGGCGTAGTTGGCCGCGCGTTCGTTGGCCTGAGCCTGCAGAAGCGCAGGGCTTTGCTTGAGTGCAAGGCCAAGGATGGCCTCCTGATCGCCCGGCACTTTCGGGAGGTTTGGATTCTTCTCAAGCGTTTCTGCAGGACGGCCGATCGACTGCATGAAATCCGCGCGGCTGATAGCCAACTGGCCGCGCGCAGTGGTCAGATCCGACTGCGCCACTGCAAGACGCGCTTCGGATTGTGCGACATCGGTGCGGGTCAAGGAGCCGGCCTTGAATTCCAGCTGAACGGAATCGCGCTGCCTGCGCAGGACTTCGACATTGTGCTCGCGCAGGTTCACGATCGCGGTATCGCGCACGACGTTCATGTAGGCTGTCGCCGCCGAAAGAAGAACTGTCTGCTCCGTCGCGGTCAGCTGTGCGCGCGCCGCCCTGACGAGAGCCTTTGCACGACTGATCTCTGCGATCGTCCTGCCGCTGCGAAAGATCGGCTGGGAAACGGAAAGCTGACCGTTCAACGGGTGATCGGTGATGGACGCATTGACGATCTGTGTATCACTGGAGGCAGGGGGCACATCCGGGTGGGTTTTGACGATTCCGCCCCCAGTAATCTGAACAGGGAAGAAATATTTCTGAACGCCGTAGGTCGCGTCAATCGAGACGGTGGGGCGCCATGCGCCGTTGGCTTGTGCAACCTGTTCATCGCTCGCGCGCAGCCCTGCCTGAGCGGCCGCGAGTTCGGGGTTTGTCTCGTAGGCAATGCCCAATGCTTCCTCAAGCGTCATGCTCGGCTTTTCGGGCGTTACAAGGGCCGGCGCGTCCGGTATGGCATCCATCGCCTGGACGAGCTTCGTCGGCCTCGTGGTCCTGTGCTTACCGTGTGCCATTGCAGGCGCCGCTGCTGCAAAAACGGCCAAAACCGCGAAGAACGCGCCGCGGTGTATCAGTACCATGTCCAAATCCCCTTCTTCCGACCTGTTATTTGGGGTGTCAGAACACGAATCCAACAGTCTTCGAGAATCCAACTAGTGCTGGAACGCTGGCATCGAACCCCGCCCGGCAGCCGATCCGACCCTGTTCCCGAACGAATCGGCTCGCCTGACTTCGTACGCCTTCCGAGATTACCGCGACCAATCTGCCACCGTCCGCCAATTGGGACAGCAAAGCGTCCGGTCGAACCGCGATAGCCCCGTTGACGAAAATTACGTCGTACGGCGCCCTCGCCTTGAAGCCCTGAGCGAGGCTGCCTGCTGTCACCGTGATTTTTCCACCGGTTGCGGCCAGCAACTCAGACGCCATCCGAACAAGATCGGCGTCCTGTTCCAGCGCGATCACAGACTGCGCGAGATGCGACAGCACCGCAGACGAGTAGCCGGTTGTGCACCCCACATCGAGAACCCTTTCGCCGGGTTGGATGTCCGCCAGGGCGACGAGCTTTGCGAATGTCCTGGGATCGAGAAGATAGCGGCCGGGCGAGACCTCGACCGGCACATCCGCATAGGCGAGCGCGCGCTTGGCGGCAGGCACGAACCGTTCGCGCGCCACCTCCGCCAGCGCGGCATGAATGCGCGGATCGGTGACGTCGTTGGTGCGCACCTGCGTTTCGATCATGTTCAGTCGCTGCAAATCGAAAGAAGACATCGCGTCGTGCCGGGGTTCGGGTCGCGGGGCTTATACGTGCGGTCCTTGAGGCTGACAACGAAGTCTTGGCGGCGCTGCGATTAGTCTGTTATAGGCGCCGTCCCACCCTGATCGGCCACGTGGCGGAGTGGTGACGCAGCGGACTGCAAATCCGCGAACCCCGGTTCAATTCCGGGCGTGGCCTCCAGTCTACGCTGCGCAGCAGCGGAGACTGTCCGGCATAGCTCGCAGGGCGACGACGGGCTGCTAATTGGGTCGCGCGGCTTCGCCTGGCAAGCCAGCCACCACTTCCTCGGCTAACCCACTGATTCGGTTTTATTAAGCTTTTATTAACCTTATTGGTTCATCCTGTGCTCGTCTTCCCTTGAAGACACCCCACCATTACCCAACGCCTTGGGGCCGGGCTTATCACCCGGCCCTTTTTTCTTGTTCGGCCTTCGCCCGCGCGCGTTGCTGGCGCCAGCGGCCCCACCATGTGTCGAAGCGGCGGCGAGCACGGCGCAGCGGGTGGAAGTCGATCGAGAGCACCATGACGCCCAGCGGAAGCATCCAGAGACCCAGGATCGGCAGGAACCACAGCATCCCGCCGAGCAGCAGTCCGCAGCCGAGCAGGACTCGAAGTAAGCGCGACCGGGGAAGACGGATCGAATGGTTGCCGAACCGCAGCCGGTGGCCCTCGGCTCTCGCCTCTCGCATCGGGTTCAAAATCGCTTCAGGAGCATCGAAATTGATATAGCCATGCCGAGGCGGACACGCTAGAGAACGGCCCGGTGGTCCTCGGTAGCTCAGCGGTAGAGCATTCGACTGTTAATCGAATGGTCGTTGGTTCGATCCCAACCCGGGGAGCCACCCTGTCCACAAGACCCTGATTTAGAGCGGCTCAGCTACGCCGGCCGTCGCCGCGATGTCGTCCCGCGCCTTTGCACTTCCACTGGCACCATCGACGGCGCCGAGGGTCAATTGTCCCTCGATCAGCATGATTCCGAGCGAGCGCTTGTCGCGCGACTGACCGCTTGCGGCCGGCGAGAAATCACGGTCGACCGTCAGCAGAAGGTTCACGCCCGCTTTCGGTTGGATCGAAGCGGGAAGCGGAATGTTCCAGCTAAAAGGTGCATCGTCGCGCACAGTGACGCTTGCCAGTTCCTGGCGATTGCAATGGGCGATGATCTGCCTTTGACCTGTGACCCGTGTCCCCGCAACCCGAATACGCAACGTGAGTTCGGCGCCTTGCTTCGCCGCTTCTTCCGGCAGCAGAAAATTCAAATCGCCGATGCGGCCATCGCTCCATCTGCCCTGCGCGTCGTGACGGTGCCACAGCGAACCCAGCAAGGCATCTGTTACCGGAGAACTTTCGTTAAACCTCAACAAGGATTGAGCCGGCCAAACTGTTTGTGGTTGCGGGCGCCGCGGGCCTTTCGCCGACAATGCCACTTCTCTCCTGGCCCAGGTTTCGACATCCTTCATCAGCGTGTCGCCAAACGTCTGGCTGTATTCGGCACTACCGTGAAACTCGAGCCATATGGCCGCGGGATGCATGCCCTGGCGGATGCGTCTCACCCAATTGTCCTGTTCGCCGGGGCCCCAAGCGCGTCCGAGCACGCAGAAATACAAAAGGCGGACGAATATCTCTGGATGCAGCCGGGTCGCAATATCCCAGAAAGCAACATCGGTCACTCGATCGCCGAATGTTGCGACGGTCTCCTTCGAAGGCTGGGCCTCCTGCTGGCACAACGTCTGACGGTGATAGACATGCGCAATCAGTAGATAAAGCCGCCAACGGCCTAAACGTTCCGCATAATCAACCAAAAGCGCACTCAATCCGTCGCGCGCATTCGCATGCAGGAGCACCCGCGCGATGAACGGGATCAAATCGTCCATCTTCCATTCAAGGAATATTTCTGGCGAAAGTCCTTTGCTGTCTCGCTCCAGCAACATGAGCGAACGTCTGGCGTGGGTCAGATCGTCAAACCACGCTCTGTCATCCGGCGCCACGTCCTTTCCGTGCCAGGCCATGGCGTCGCGCACTGGTGAAACGAAATGAGACCTTCGGCGAAGATCGTCCTGAATACTCCCGATGAAGTTTTTCAGTTCCCGGACATATCTCGCGCTATCCAGATCGCGCACATGCTTCTGGGCAGCGGTTCCAGCTGCGATCCGCTTGGCAGGAGCGGCCACCAGGGATTCCATCGCGCGGACAACTGCTTCCAATCCGGCATCGCGGTCGATGAGGATCGCGGCCTGCTCCGGGACTTCGGCGTAACAGCCGGCCCGATATGCAATGACCGGCCGCCCCGCGTTCAGCATTTCGACAAGCGAGCCGGACGCGCCCTCTGTATTTGGATATCGCAGGTTCATGAATGCATCGGACTGGTTCTTGATCTCCAGCAGGCGCTGGTTGGTCACGCTGTACTCGAATGTGACCTGCTTGGTGAGTCCCAGCCTTGTGACCAAAGCCTCTATCTCGCGAACATACTCTTTGTCGCCCGGATGGCCCGCGATCACGAGGTCTGCGCGAGACCTGAGCATCGAAGACTGGGCAATGGCCTGGATGATTGTCTCAAGGCATTTCGGCCGGCCGATATGGCCGAAGGTCGCAAATTGACACCGTTCCCGTGTCTGTGATTGAGCTTGCCAACCAGCCAGGTCTTGCGGCGACGGAGCCCTTTTCTGATCGCTCGGCAGAAATAGCCGCAAGATCGGACCTTTGAAAAATCGCGCGACTTTTTCTTCCATGAAACGCGAGTGGACAACAATCGCCGAAGCCAGCATCGCAAGCGGTTTCATGAGGGGGTAGTCGGCGACATTCTCGCCATCCCAAGGGGTGTACAGTGTCGGTTCGCGTGTAATTACGCCTGATCTAAGGGCGCTATTGAACCCAACGCTCCCGTAGCAATCGTGCATGAGGCGCGCATAGCCCGCCGGCGACTTCAACTGATCGAAGGAAAGATGCGCGAAATAGTGATGGTAGGAGAAATCATGGAGGATGGCGATTCCCGGAATCTGTTTCAAAGCCGCGGCAATCTGGGCATGGTTCTGAACGTTGTTGCCAAGATTGAAGATCGCTGCGTCATAGCGCGACAGAATCTCGCCGATTGCGGCGCCTTGGGGAATCTCCATTGCGGGCACTGGGGAGCCGTAGCTGGCGCCACAGACATTGATGAAGAGGTCGCAATCAAACGGTTGCGGGTCAGGCTTCGCGAAATGCGGGAGGACGCAACGCGTATAGGCTCCGATATCGGATTGCGGGCCGTACGGAGAAAGCCAGGCTATGCGACGCCGCACCGTCATAGCAGTATTCTCTGTAAAAGTGCATCCCATTCCGCCGGCGCATCGATGCGCCGTTTGGTGTTTCTTGCAACAGCGCGGACGGGCAATGGGTCGAGCAGAAGCTCGCCGACCGTCGCTACAAGCTCGTCAAGGCTCTGCAGCAGCAGCCCATTCCTTCCATGGTCGACGATCAGCCCGGACGTCTGGCCCGAACGGCGCCGGCGCAGCCCACTCAAGGCCTGTGGATCGACGAGTTGAAGTGTGGGCACGCCGCCGGCCCACGCATCATGAAGGCGCGAACCCGGCAGATTGGAATATGCGATGCCGAGGTGCAGCACGGCTTTCCAGCTACCCTCAAATACCGATGATGTCCAAAACGGCAAGAAACGCTCCGCGGGAAACGCTTCTGCGAGCTGGGCCTCCGCACGATGAAGCAGCTGCTCATCCTCGTGGTTCACAATCAAAATTGGAGCCGACGGATCACCGCTCGAGGGGAGCGCCGTCGCCGGAATTTTTTGCAACTCAGGCTCACGTGGCAGAAGCGGCGCAACGGCATCAAAAGTGAGTTGACCGAGAGTCGTGACCCTCTGCGCACATAACAGGGCGTCATGCAGCCGAACACGTACGGCATCGACATCAATGGAGAGCATCTCCGATATCCTGTCGGCATGCTCAAAAGGATCGCTGCTGAGCAGGACACGGGCACGATAGGGCGCGTAGGCCAGCACGGCGCCCGCATCAAGAAGGACCATGCTGCGATCCTGAGCGAGACGATCATGGCCGCTGGGATATTCGCCGATGGCGCTGCGAACTTCGTCCGCGGAGAGGCTTCGCAACTCGATGTCGAATTGGCCCGCAGCAGAGCCTTCTTGCGCCGCACTGGCGATCGAGCCCGCGACAGCGGAAGGCTGCTGCGGTGCCGAAGCACAAAGATCGGCATAGATAATGGTGCTCTGCGCGGCCAAAATAGCGTCCCTGACGGATCGTTTCACGGTTCATACCCTGCCGCCAGCGGCTTTGGAAAGGCGCCTCTTTGGCCCATGTCAGGAGGGGCGCCCCCGGCAACAGAATCTACCCTAGGTCTTCCTGCTGAAAATGAAATCGAGAAGGCCGCTGTCGGATATGGTCGGTATCGCCTCGGGAAACGAATCGAATTGGGTGGAAAACCGGTCGGCCAATGAAGGATCGATATAGGTTTCGAAAAATTGTCTGTTTACGCCGTCGAACTGATCAAAAAATCGCTGCGCCTCCGCTTTCGTGAGCATGGGAATGCGCTTGCCCTTGCGCTTATTGCCCATGGCGATGACCCGGCGCCTGAACTCCTTGTTATCTTTATGCTTGGATGCGTTGATCAGAAGTAGTGCCGACATCGTTTCGAATGAGAGGGACTCGTTCGAAGACACCCGGACACGATCCGTGTCGAGTCCCAAGCCGATGGCCTTGCTGAAATCGTCGATGATGTCTCCATTGCGCAGCTTGTCGCGTTCGTAGATGCGGCAAGCCAGGTTCTCTCGTCCGAATTCGCCAGACCAGAGATTGCACACCGCGAAATGGTCGAAATAGTAGCGTCCTTTGGAATCGTAAACAGACAACGCGCTTGGATTTGCGGTCCAAGCGCCCTTCACTGCCGTTGAGTGCATGCTTGCGAGCATCTGATCCTGCCGGCGAGCGTAGTAGACGAGCCGGAAGCGATCGAAGAATTGCGATAGAAACGTCCGAATGCGGGCGACAGATTGCGAGTCGCGAAGTTCACTGTGAAAGAACTCAGACGAGAGCACAGCGCATTTGGCGCCCGCCTTGATGGCCCGGTCATGTTCGACACGGAATTCTGCAACGGCCGGATCTTCGTCCGTCAGAGTTCCCTGAACTGCAGCTGTGCTGAGTTTCAGGTGGACATGGCCACCGGGATTGGTGAAGGCGCGCGGATACCAGAAGCCCTCGTTGAGCAGCACGTCGCGGTGTGCGCCGAAGTATTTCTGGATGCTCGATGTGCCGGTCTTTTCCGAGCCGAGGTGCAAGATGCAAAGTGTCATATGGCGGCTGTCTATTCCTGATGCTGCCCGAACGTAACTGCGCTTGCATTCAGTACCAGAGATCGCAGAAGGGACAAGTAAGGTATTTCGAATCGGCATTCCTTGAAGGTGCGCGAACCCATGGTTAGGTTTAACGCTCCAGTCCGGGACCGCTGCAAATGAAAATCAGACAGGACGTCTTGTCTGCGATCGGAAACACCCCTCTCATCCGCCTTAGGCGGGCGTCGGAGCTCACCGGCTGCGAAATTCTGGGCAAAGCCGAATTCATGAACCCGGGCCAGTCCGTCAAGGATCGGGCGGCCCTGTTCATCATTAGGGACGCGGTCGCCCGCGGGCAGCTTAGACCCGGAGGCACGATCGTCGAAGGCACTGCCGGCAACACCGGCATCGGGCTGGCCGTGGTCGGGAACGCGATGGGCTATCGCACCGTGATCGTGATTCCCGAGACCCAAAGTGAGGAGAAAAAAGACGCCCTTCGCCTCCTTGGAGCCGAGCTGATTCAAGTCCCGGCGGTGCCTTACAAAAACCCGAACAATTACGTGAAGCTGTCGGGGCGTATCGCCGAACAATTGGCCGCAAGCGATCCGAATGGCGCAATCTGGGCCAACCAGTTCGATAATGTCGCCAATCGTCAGGCGCACATCGAGAGCACCGGTCCCGAAATCTGGGAGCAGACCGCTGGCAAAATCGACGGCTTCACTTGCGCGGTCGGATCGGGCGGGACGCTGGCCGGCGTAGCCATGGCGCTCAAGGATCGCAATCCAAATGTCCGAATCGCGGCTGCGGACCCGATGGGCGCTGCGATCTATTCGTGGATCAAGACCGGGGAGTTGAAGGCGAGCGGCTCGTCGATCACCGAAGGCATCGGACAGGGGCGTGTGACGAAGAATCTCGAAGGCGCTCCGATCGACGAGGCCTATCAGATCGCCGACGCGGAGGCGCTGCCGATCATTTTCGACCTCCTCGAGCACGAAGGGCTTTGCATGGGCGGATCGACGGGAATCAACATCGCGGGCGCTATCCGCATGGCGAAGGACCTCGGTCCGGGTCACACCATCGCCACGATCCTTGCGGACTACGGCACGCGCTATCAGAGCAAGCTCTTCAACCCCGAGTTCCTGAAAACCAAGGGTCTGCCGACACCGCCCTGGCTCACGCATCCCCGAGCGCCCATCCGCGTTCCGTTTCAATGACCGCGCGCTCACCGCTCGTTTCAACCGAATGGCTTGCCGAGCATATCGACGCCCCGGACATCCGGGTTGCAGATGCATCTTGGTATTTGCCACAGGCTGGCCGCGACGCCCGGGCCGAATACCTGTCGGCACATATTCCACGAGCGGTGTTTTTCGATATCGACGATCTATCGGATGAGACCAGCACCCTGCCCCATATGCTGGCACCCGCTGCGAAGTTCGCGAGCCGGATGCGCAAGCTCGGCCTCGGCGATGGCAATCTGATTGTTGTTTATGACGGCGCGGGCATCTATTCGAGCCCGCGCGCCTGGTGGATGCTGCGCACGATGGGGCACGCAGACGTCGTTGTGCTGGACGGCGGGCTGCCGAAATGGCGCCGGGAAAGTCGGCTCGTCGAAGACATGACTCCACCGATTTACAACCGCCATTTCACACCGCGACAGAACCATGCCCTGTCGCGCGACTTTGGACAGATGTTTTCGATCCAGCAAAGGCATGGCGCGCAGATTGTCGACGCGAGGAGCGCACCACGCTTCGCCGGGAACGAAGAGGAGCCGCGCGCAGGCGTGCGGCGCGGTCACATACCGGGCAGCGTCAACATTCCCTATAGCGAGTTGACCAGCGCGGACGGCACACTCAAATCGGCCGAAGAATTGCGAGCGATTTTCATGGCACGCGGCCTCGATTTGACCAAGCCCATTGTGACGACGTGCGGATCGGGCATCACCGCCGCGATAGAGATGTTGGCGCTTCAAGTCGCGGGCGCAAATGATGTTGCACTGTACGACGGTTCATGGGCGGAATGGGGCGCGCGATCCGAAGCGCCGGTTGAGACGGACTGACGATGAAACTTGTTCCAGGCGACGGCAAGAAACGCGTACCGATGACGGTGACGTTTCTGGAGATGAAGTCGAAACCTCCGGCGCTTCCGCCACCGCAGCCCAAGGGCAAGAGCGCGATCCTTCGCGCGGAGAAACCGCCGGTTCATTTTTATCGATATCTCTACAACACGATCGGCGAGCCCTATCTGTGGGTCGATCGCCGCAAGCTGACAGACGAAGCGCTCGCGGGACTCGTTCAACATCCGCAGGTCGAACTCTATGTCCTGTATGTCGAAGGCTGCCCGGCCGGGATGGCCGAACTCGAATTCAAGGATGCGGCCGCTGGCCAGGTCGCCTATTTCGGCCTGATGCCGGACTTCGTCGGGCGCAAGCTCGGCTATTTCTTCCTCTACCATGCCGTGTCGATCGCCTGGTCGAGGCCGATCTCGTCGCTGCTGATCAACACCTGCACGCTCGACCATCCGCGTGCCCTGCCGCTCTACCAGCGCATCGGCTTCGTCCCCTATTCCCGCGAGGACCGCTACATCGAATTGCCGTGAGGCCCCATTTCCTTCCGTGAACGGACAGGGCAAAGTCGGGCTCGTCACAGATTGGGTAGGGAGTTCAGTGGGATGGCGATTGATCAGACGGGGGCCGCTGGGCGTCCACAAGCGCAGTTATTCGGTCACCCGCGTGGGCTGACCTATCTGTTCACCACCGAAATGGCCGAGCGCTTTTCCTACTACGGAATGCGCGCCATCCTGATCCTCTATCTGACCAACGTGGTGCTGCTACATCCGGTCGCCGACGGTGTTGTCGGCTATCATGCGATGAAGGGCCTGTTCGAGGCATTGTTCAACGGCGGCCAGCCGCTCGACGTGCAGCCTCTGTCCTCCATCATCTACGGCAACTACACCGCCTTCGTATATCTCACGCCGTTCTTCGGTGGCATGATCGCGGATCGCTGGATCGGCCAGCGCTACAGCGTAATCGTCGGCGGCGTTATCATGGCGATTGGCGAGTTCGCCCTGATGAAGCCCGAGATGCTCTTCGTCGGCCTGGCGATGCTCATCATCGGCAACGGCTTCTTCAAGCCGAACATCTCGACGCAGGTCGGCAACCTCTACAAGCCCGGCGATGCGCGCATCGATCGTGCCTATTCCATTTTCTATGTCGGCATCAATGTAGGCGCATTCTTCTCACCGCTGATTTGCGGCAGCCTCGCCGAGGATCCGGCGTTTGGCTACAAATGGGGCTTCTTCGCCGCCGGCGTCGGCATGGTTCTTGGCTTGATCGTCTACATGATCGCGCTGCGCACACTGCCTAAGGATCGCATCGCTCGGCTCCAGTCCAAGACCGAAGAGAAGAAACCACTCACTGCAGCCGACTGGAAGGCCGTCATCGCGCTTGTCCTACTGTGCATTCCGACCAGCTTCTTCTGGGCGGTCTATGAGCAGCAGGGCAACACGATCAGCCTGTGGGCTGAGCAGTTCACCAACCGCCATCTCATTCCTGGCGTTATCGACTGGGAGATTCCCGTCACCTGGTTCCAGGCGTTCAATCCGTTCATGATCTTTGCCTTCACGCCTCTGGTTGTCGCCTATTGGGGCCGTCAGTCGGCGCGCGGCAAGGAGCCGACGACCGTCACCAAAATGGCGCTCGGCGATTTCCTGCTTGCGCTTTCGTATCTCGTGATGGCGGTCGCCGCCTATTTCACCGGCCCAACCGGCCACGCAAGCTGGCTGTGGCTGCTCGCTTTCTTCGTGATCATCACTTTGGGCGAGCTCTATCTGTCGCCGATCGGCCTGGCGCTGGTCGCGCGCGTGGCCCCGAAACAGATTCTCTCAGCCATGATGGGGTTGTGGTTCATCACAAGCTTCACGGGTAATCTGCTCCAAGGTTATGTCGGCTCCTTTTTCAGCCGCATGGACAAGGTGAGCTTCTTCCTGCTCTGCGCAGGTCTTGCCCTTGGCGCGTCGTTCGTGACCTGGCTGTTCAATCGGCCGCTCAAATCGACGCTCGAGGTCAAGCCTGAGCATCCCGCACCTCCGGCATTGGAGCCGCAGCTCTGAGCAAAGACGACGCAAAGGGAAAAAGCGGGCCGGCGACGATTGCGGTGACGGCCGGGCGGATGACGCGCGAGCATTTCGGCTCGGTGAACACGCCCGTCTACCGCACATCGACGATCCTCTATCCCGACATCCAGTCGCTGAAGACGGAGAGTCAGCCGTACAAATATGGCCGCCGCGGCACGCCGACGAGCCGCAGCTTCGAGAGCGCCATCGAGAAACTCGAAGGCGGCGCGCGTTGCGTCGCCCTGCCATCGGGCCTGAACGCCATTGCCACGGCGATCCTCGCGGTCTGCAGCGCCGGCGATCATGTCCTGATGGTCGATACCTGCTACGGACCGACGCGGCTCTTCTGCGACAAGACCCTGAGGCGTTTCGGGATCGAGACGACTTACTATGATCCGCTGATCGGCGACGGTATCGCGGCGTTGTGCAAACCAAACACGCGCGCGGTCTATTGCGAGAGTCCGGGCTCGCTGACCTTCGAGATCCAGGACGTTCCAGCCATCGCCAAGGCGGCGCGCGAACGCGGCATATCGGTGCTGATGGACAATACCTGGGCGACGCCGGTATTCTTCCGCCCGCTCGATCACGGTGTTGATCTGTCGATCATGTCGGGTACGAAGTACATCGGCGGCCATGCTGACGTGATGGTCGGAACGATCACCGCAAACGAAAGCCACAGAAAGCGGATCGAGGACTTCTACGGCGACACCGGCCTGTTCCTCGGCGGCGACGACACCTATCTCGCGCTGCGCGGCGTGCGCACGCTGGCGATCCGGCTCAAGCGTCACGAGGAGAGCGCGCTCACGCTTGCGCGCTGGCTCCAGCATCGTGATGAGGTCGAGCGCGTGCTTCATCCTGCTCTCCAAAGCGATCCCGGACATACGATCTGGAAGCGCGACTTCAAGGGTTCGTCGGGACTTTTCGGCGTCGAGCTGATACCTGCCAGCGCAAAGGCGATGAGCGCATTCTTCGATGGCTTCCATCATTTCGGGCTCGGCTATTCCTGGGGCGGTTACGAAAGCCTCGTGATCCCGTCCAGCTTCAAACGCACGGCCAAAGCGTTCGCGCATCAGGGCCCGCTGATCCGTTTCCATGCGGGCCTTGAAGATGCCGACGATCTCATCGCCGATATCGAGGCGGCGTTCGCGCGCATGAAGGCCGCGTCGTGACCGACCTGCTGACGCGGGAAGCCTTCGTCAATTCCGTCACCTTCAACGATGACGGACTTGTGCCAGTGATCGCGCAGAGCGCGGAAACCGGCGCGGTGCTGATGGTGGCGTGGATGAACCGCGACACGTTGGAACGCACGCTGCAGACCGGCGAGGTCACCTACTGGTCGCGCTCGCGGAAAGAAATCTGGCGCAAGGGCGAAACCTCAGGCCACACACAGCATCTCGTCGAGGCCTGGATCGATTGCGACGGCGACGCGCTGCTTCTCAAAGTCGATCAGATCGGCCCCGCCTGCCACACCGGCGCGCCGAGCTGCTTCTATCGCAGGCTTTCGCGCTGACGGCGGCGAACCGTGTTCTCATGGCGACGATCGGATGGCGGCGCGATGTCGTGCGGATAGGCATGCACGAACACGAACACAATGGCGCCGAGACCGACGCCGACAATCGCCGCCAGCAGCCAGTTCGACTCCGCGAATACGACAAGGATCGCGGCACCCAGGCCTGAGAGAATTCCGAACAGCGTCCGCTTGCGCATCACAGCCCCTCGAGATTATTCGAACATAGCACGCAGATGGGCATTGAGGAATTTGCCTTTAGGATCGAGCATCCGCCGCACCGTGCGGAACTGCTCGAATTTCGGATAGAGCGCCACCAGTTCGCCCGCCGTGCGCGTATGGCGCTTGCCCCAGTGAGGGCGCCCCTCATAGGAACGGAAGATCGCCTCGCAGGCATTGAACAGCTTCCCCGTGTCGACCCGGTGATATTGGTGGACGGCGATTGTGGCGCTTTCGCGCCCGTAGAACGGACTCATCCACACGTCGTCCGCCGCCACGCTGCGATATTCGATCGGAAATCCCGTATTGATGCGCTTTCTGCGGATCGTCTCCACGATCTCGCGGATCGCATCCGGCCCCTTCGCATAGGGCAGCGCATATTCCATCTCGTTGAAGCGCGTCGTGCGCGGACTCGGGAATATCTCATGGCTCCAGCGCACCTTGCCGGCGCCGGGCATCAGGCTGGAGAACAGGCGATGTGCCGGGCCGAGCAGGAATGGCGCATAGGGCAACACCTCGTTGATGGCGCCGAATGCGCTCTGATCCGAACTGGCGCGTTCTCCGCGTTCGTACATCTCCTCGGCGCTGCGCGGCGCAGGCGCGGGTTCCCCGCTCTCATTCAACGATTTGCATACAGCCACATCCGAATACGGAAACCAGAAGAATTCGAAATGCCGGTTGTCGTTCACAAGGCTGTCGAGCTTGCCGAACATCTCGTAGATCGGCATGATGAAGTTCTGCTCGACCAGCTTGTAGGCCGGCCGAACGTTCATCGTGATCTCGATCATCACGCCGAGTGCGCCGAGCGAGGTGCGACCCGCCGAAAACACTTCCGCGTTTTCCGACGCCGAGCAGTTGATCAACTCGCCACTCGCGAGCAGCAGGCGAAAGCCAGCGACCTCAGCCGAGAAACTCTTGAGCGTGCGTCCCGTGCCATGCGTGCCCGTGCCGACCACGCCGCCGATGGTCTGGCGATCGATATCGCCCATGTTCTTGAGGCCGAAGCCCTTCGCATGGAGCAGCGGACCGGCGCGCCACAGCGGCGTCGCGGCGGCGAACGTTGCGGTCTCCTTATGCGTGTCGACGCTTTTGAGGCCCGTGAAGGCGGCAAGGTCTACGAGCAACCCGCTGGTCTCGTTCACCGGCGTGAATGAATGCCCGGTGCCCGGCGCGCGGATCGGCCCATCCGACTGGCGGATGGCGGCCGCGAGCTCGACCTCGTCCCTGGCCGCCACGATCCGGCTCGGCTTGCACACGACACCGCCCGACCAGTTCGACCATTTGCCGCCGACAATTTTCATGGGAACGCCACCACGATTTTTCCGGCGAGGGGCATAGCGGTCTTGGGCCGCGTTGTCATCGTGGCTGTGCTAGACGGCGGCGGGCTGCGGATGCGCGCCCTCGCGCGAACGCTATCGCTACGCGCCGTTGCGCTCGGCACTCCGCCGTAAACGGAGGGGAGGAGGATAACCTAAATGCGCTCATTCTCCACTATTTACGGGGGAGGTGGCCCGGAGAGTCGGAGGGGGAACGTTCCGTCTTCCTCCCCAGCGCCTTTCTCGACCACGCCATCATCTCGATGCGACGGATCAGACGGCGCCGCCTGAGCAGGAACACAGCGAAATGTTCATAATTTGTTTCAGTCCGTCCACCCCACTGTTATGGGCCACAAATGCGGGCCACCTAGGTGATTGCAGCGCCTGCGCTGCGGCGCACCACCAAAACCATTCTGGGCGTGCCGCAGACTTGTATCCACCTTCCAAACTCTGACACCTCGCAATGCCTGTCTGGGCTCACGAAGCTTCCCAGAAGTGTCCTGACATCTGTTGAAAATAAACCGCGGGGCGAAGCAGCGTTAATCACCCATTAGGTAACGCATCGCCGCAAGCCTTGCTTAAGAAGAAGAGACTAGGTTTATCCACAACCGAAAGCTGCTTCGGATTAGCGGAGCCAATGCGCAACGAGTTTCAAGGCGAGGACGAAAGAAATGCGCATGCGCGGCTGGAGCGCGAGCGCATCCATTTCGATCTTGCCGAACGTGCGGCGCGCTTCGGATATTGGCGCGCGGAAATCTCGGGTGGGACAACCTATTGGTCGCCCGGCATGTATCGCCTTCTCGGCATCGACCCGCAGGAATTTCCGCCCGATAGCGACTGGCTGCTCGACCAGATGCTGCCAGAGGACAAGGCGACGGTTCAGGAAGCCATCGCAACCGCGATCAAAACCCGAACGCCGTTCTCCTATCGCACACGCGCGCGCGATCCCAATGTCGCCGCGCAGATCGTGGACACACAAGGCGAACTTGCGATAGCCGAGAACGGCCGCGTCGTTGCGGTGATCGGGGTCTGCTATGACGTCACCGCGCAGGTTCGAGCCGAAGAAGCACGCGAGAAAGCGCAGCAGATGTACCGCCTGATGACCGAGGAAGCCTCGGACATCATCCTAATGTATGACGAGAACGGCAGCGTCTTGTTCGCATCGCACGCGCTTGAGCGCGTGATGAATCGGACCGTGGAAGAAATCGAGTACGGAAGGTTCACGGAGCTTGTCCATCCTGACGATCGCGAGGATGCCGCCAGACTCGCGATCTTTCCGCCGCCTGGCGAAACAAATTCGGCCACCTACCGCGTGATGCATCGCGACGGCCACTATGTCTGGATCGAAGCGACAGCCCGTTCGGTCTATGACGAAAAGACCGGTGAATTTCAGAGTCTTGTTGTCGTGGCGCGCGACGTCTCGCGCCGAAGGGAACAGGAGATCGAGGCTCAAGCGGCCTATGAACGCGCCGAAGCCGCCAATCAGGCGAAATCGCGCTTCCTCGCCAATATGAGCCATGAGTTGCGCACGCCGTTGAACGCAGTGATCGGCTTCACCGATCTTATGCGGCAGGGCATGTTTGGCTCGCTCGGCAATCAGCGTTACGAAGAATACGCGACGCTGATTTACGATTCAGGCCAGATGCTGCTCGACCTGATCACCGACATGCTAGACATGGCCAAGATCGAGGCTGGCAAGCTCGAACTTAATTTCGAGCGAGTCGATCTCAGCGGCACGATCGAAGACAGCGTTCGAATGCTCAGTGAGCGCGCGGATAGTGGCGGTCTTGAGCTTACGGTTTCGGCGCCAGAAGCACCGGTATCGCTTACCGGAGACCGGCGCGCGGTCAAGCAGATTCTCCTCAATCTGCTGACTAATGCGATCAAGTTTACGCCGCCAGGTGGAAGTATCTTCGTTGAGGTTCGCACCAAACTCGAACGCGTTATCATCAGTGTGCGTGACACCGGCATCGGCATTCCGGCCCACGAACTGCCGCGATTGGGCAAGCCGTTCGAGCAGGTCTGCGGCGATCCCATGCTCGCGAAATCTGGCACCGGCCTGGGCCTGGCGCTTGTCCGCGCATTGGTTGAAAAGCACGGCGGCCAGCTCCGCATCGAGAGCGAGGAAGGCGTAGGTACGACCGTAAGCGTGGACTTCCCGCTCAAACAGAGCAAGCGGGAAGCAGCATGACTGCCACCTCGTGAAAAAGGCGGCCGTTGCCCGCCGCCCCCAGAAAACTTTTCCGTCGACCTATTCCGCCGCAGCGCGTATCGGGCGCTCGAAATGTTTGCCGTATTCGAGACGCGCAATAGTGCGGCAATGCACTTCATCCGGACCGTCGGCGAGCCGCAGCGTGCGCTGGCCTGCATACATGCGGGCAAGACCAGGATCGGTGGTGACGCCGGCGCCCCCCCAGGCCTGGATCGCGTCGTCAATGATCTTCAGCGCCATCCGCGGGGCTGCGACCTTGATCTCCGCGATCTCCAGACGCGCGACCTTGTTGCCGACCTTGTCCATCATGTCCGCGGCCTTGAGGGTCAGGAGGCGGCACATGTCGATATTGATGCGGGCCTCGGCGACGCGCTGCTCCCACACCGAATGCTCCGCGATGCGCTTTCCGAAGGCCGTGCGCGCGTGCAGGCGTTTCACCATCGAGGCCAGCGCGCGCTCGGCGACGCCGATAGTGCGCATGCAGTGGTGGATGCGGCCGGGCCCGAGGCGACCCTGCGCGATCTCGAAGCCGCGGCCCTCGCCGAGCACCATGTTCTCGACCGGGACCTTCACGTCTTTCAGCTCGACTTCACCATGGCCATGCGGCGCGTCGTCATAGCCGAACACCGGCAACATGCGCTTGATGGTAACGCCCGGCGCGTCGCGTTCGACCAGGATCTGCGACTGCTGCGAATGGCGGTCGCCATCGGTGGTGTTCTTGCCCATCACGATCATGATCTGGCAGCGCGGATCGCCGACGCCCGACGACCACCACTTGGTGCCGTTGACGATATAGTGGTCACCCTTGCGCACGATACTGGTCGCGATATTCGTCGCATCCGACGACGCGACGGCAGGCTCCGTCATCAGGAACGCGGAGCGGATCTCGCCGGCGAGCAGCGGCTTCAGCCATTTGTCCTGCTGATAGGGCGAGCCGTAGCGTTCCAGCACCTCCATGTTACCGGTGTCGGGTGCGGAGCAGTTGAATACCTCCGACGCGAAGCCGCAGCGACCCATCAGTTCGGCGAGCGGCGCGTATTCGAGGTTTGTGAGCCCGGCGCCGTGCTCGCTCTCATTGAGAAAGAAATTCCACAAGCCCTGCTCCTTCGCCCTGGCCTTCAGCTCCTCGACGACAGGCACGACGATCCAAGGATTGCCTTTCTTGCGCGCCTCGTCCATCTGCGCCTGATAGGTCGGCTCGGCTGGAAAGATGTGCGCATCCATGAAGTCGTCCACGCGCTTCATCCATTCCTTCTGCTTCGGCGAATAGTCGAAATCCATGTGTTCCTCCTGCGGGCCAAGCCCGTCGATTGTGTTCGATAGCGATGGCGGGAGTGTAAGCCTGCCCCGCGCTCGCGACCAAGCCCGCAACTGCGGCGAAAACGACGCGGAATTGACAGTTCGCGGGCGGGCGGGCAAGCAGCGCCATGCTTCTCTGGGCCGGAATCGCGTTCATCGTCGGCGGCATCGCCTGTTTCGGCATCGACCGGCAGGCGTCGCACTACCTGTATGACAATATCAATGTCCGGCAGTGGAAATCCCTCGACTCCATCACGCATCTCGCCAAGGCGTCGCACTGGCTGACCGCGGCGATCTTCGTGCTGCTCGGAACGCGCTGGGCGATTGCGGATTGGGGCCCGTCTGCCAATCTCGTCCTCGCCTCACAGTGCGCGGCGGCCTTCATCGCGAGCCTCGCGATCGGAAGCACGGTCCTGCACACAATCAAGCTGTTCTTTGGCCGTAGGCGTCCGCGCGACGATTTCGAGATGGAACTCTATGGCTTCATGCCGTTCAGCTTCGATCTGCAATACAACTCGTTCCCGTCAGGCCATTCATTGACGATCACCTGCGTGGCCGTGATCGCGTGCGCGGTCTGGCCGATGCTGGCGCCGCTGTGGTTTGCAATTGCACTGAGCTTGGCGCTGGTACGCGCACTTTTGACCGCGCATTATCTCAGCGACGTGTTCTTCGGAATTGGCGTCGGGTTGCTTTCGGTCCGCGAGGTCGTCATTCATTGGTTCCTCACGCTTTCGCAGCCCTGGTTCTGAGGACCGATGTTCGATCTTCTCTACTCTCCGAACGCCTGGATTTCGCTGCTCACACTGATGGTGCTTGAGATCGTTCTCGGCATCGACAACATCATTTTCCTCTCGCTCGCCGCAAACAAGCTGGACGCGCCGCGCCGCCCGACCGCGCGCAGGATCGGCTTAAGCCTGGCGCTGGTGATGCGGATCATTTTCCTGTCGAGTATCGCGTGGATTATCTCGCTGTCCGACCCGGTCATCACTGTGTTGGGCCTAGACCTGTCATGGAAGGACATCGTGTTCTTCGCTGGCGGCCTGTTTCTGCTGACCAAAAGCACACGCGAAATCCACGGTATGGTCGAGGGCGAGGAACATGAGCGCAAAGGCAAGGGTGCAACGATGCTGTCCGTGATCGTCCAGATCGCGCTGTTCGATATCGTGTTCTCCATCGACTCCGTTGTGACCGCCGTCGGTATGGCAGAGCATCTGTCGATCATGATCGCAGCCGTGGTGCTGGCAATGCTCGTGATGATGGTCGCTTCCGGCGCGGTCGCCGATTTCGTCGAGCGGCACCCGACGGTGAAAATGCTGGCTCTGAGCTTCCTGCTGCTGATCGGCATGTCCCTGATCGCCGACGCCGCGCATTTTCACATCCCCCGCGGTTACCTCTACTTCGCGGTCGCGTTCTCCGCTCTGGTCGAATTCCTCAACCAGCGCGCGGCTAGCAGCCGCAGGAAAAGGTTGGCGAAAAACCGTCAACGCTGAAGAATTGACCTCGCGCTTTCAACGGTCTGCTTGGCCGCCTCGCCATCGGGCAGCTTGATCGGCGCAGGCACGGTGACACCGCGTTGAACCGCGGGGCGTTCGGCAATCGTATTCAGCCAGCGCTGCAGGTGGTCGAGACCATCGACCGAAACGCCCGACCAGGGATAAATCCGCGCCCAACAATAATTCGCGATGTCGGCGATGGAATAATCGCCCGCGAGATACTCGTTGTCCGCCAGCTGGCCGTTCAGTACTTCGAACAGGCGGCGGGATTCGTTCTGATAGCGGTCGATGGCCGGCTGATAAGTCTCGTGCCAATAGCGGAAGAAGACGTTGGCCTGCCCCATCATGGGCCCGATGCCGCCCATCTGGAACATCAGCCATTGCATGACGCGCGAGCGTCCCTTCATGTCCGTGGGCATCAGCTTGCCGGTCTTCTCGGCGAGATAGACCATGATCGCCCCGGATTCGAACACCGCGAAATCGCCTTCGTCGCGGTCGACGATGGCGGGAATGCGGCCGTTCGGATTGATCTTCAGGAACCAGGGTTCCTTCTGCTCCTGTTTCCCGAGACTGATGGCGTGGGTCTCATATGGCAAGCCCAGTTCTTCGAGCGTGACTGAAGCTTTCCAGCCGTTCGGTGTTCCGGATGTGTAGAGATCGATCATGGTGTCCTCTTTAACGCGCGCGCATCTTGTCGATATAGGGGCGTTCCTCGTCGATGAGCACCTTGAACGATGGCCTCGAATGGATGCGGTTCACATAGCCAGCCAGCTTTGGCAATTTCACGGAATCGACCACACCGCCGGCATGCTCGAAATTCACGAGCATCGTACACACCGTGATGTCGCCGATGGAGAACGCACCGCCGGCGAGGTACTCCTTGTCACCGATCTCCTTCTCCAGGTAGTCGAACATCGGCGGCAGGGTTTCGGTCAGCGTCTTCTGACATAGCTCTTCATCCACCGGCGCGCGCATGATCTTCTTGACCACGCGCTCGAAGAAGAAGCCCCGCCCCATCGCCTGTGCGAGCGCGGAGTCGGCATATTCCTCGTACCAGAGCGCACGCGCGCGCTGGAACGGATCGCTTGGATAGAGTGCGGGCTTCGGAAATTTGTTCTCGAGATAATCGCAGATCACCGAGGAATCGGAGAGATGGTTCGGCTCCGGCACATCGGTGTCGCGAAACGCGGGAATACGCTTCAGCGGACTAATCTCCAGAAACTCCGGCGGCGGCGCGAATGGACTTACGGGATCGAGCGTGTATTCGAGCCCCTTCTCCGCCATCACGATGCGCACCTTGCGCACGAACGGCGACACAGTGCTTCCGTAGACGATCATCGCCATTGTCCGGCTCCTTCGAAATTGCCGTTTAGCGTGTCAGAACAAAACTCACTTGTCATTCCCGACGCGTCGTCCTTCGAGGCGCGCTTCGCTCGCACTTCAGGATGACGCTACTGGAACATCCAAACTTGCTGTTCGAATTCGTCACCCTGAGGTGGCCGCGTAGCGGCCCTCGAAGGGCGACGGCTACGCTGGCGCCTCGACTTTCAGCTTCGGAGAGCGCTCCGGCGGGAGATTGTCGTAGAGATCTGCGATCAGGTCCTTCTTGAGCGTCTGGCGCTTCGGGTCGTCCCACAGATTTTCCCATTGGCGCGGATCGTTTTTGAGGTGGTAAAGCTCGCCTTCCGTACCTTCATATTTGATGCGCGTGCCCGCAGCAGCAAATTGCGGCCAATATTCCTCAAGCCCGTTGGGCCGCCCCGGCGTGGACGGCTCGTAACGCGTGAGCACATAGCCATCGCGCACGATTGAGCGCATGTGGAAGCCGTAACCCGGAAACTGGCTGTCCCATTCGCAGATCGCGCGCTGGCGCGTACCATCCTCTGAAGTCGGAAGCACCTTCCCCTGCATCCACTCCGCCTGCGCAACACCTGCGATAGACGCGAACGTCGACGCGAGATCGACCTGCTCCACCGGCTGGTTCACAACGGCAGGCTCGACCCTCACATTCGGCGCCGGCCGCCATAGGAACGGCAGCCGCATGAGCGCGTCAACGTGAAACGGCCCTTTGTATACAAACCCGAAATCGCCCTGCAGTTCGCCATGATCCGTGGTGAAGAACACGTCGGTGTCGCCGTCCCAACCACGCGCGCGAACCTGCGCCATCACGCGGCCAACGGCATCGTCGATCAGCTCGTTCATCACATGCACCTTGGCGTTGATCTCGCGGATGTTGTCGCGGCTCAACTGCTGCGGCGTGAAGTTCATCGGCCCACCTTCGATGTTCGCGAAGGTGCCGTCGTAATAGGCGAGCCAGTGCGCCGGCTTCTTCGCCAGCACTTTCCTAATTTGATCCGGCGTCCCGGGGTAAGCGTCGGGCAATGGCAGATCGCGCCAGTCGCAACGCTTGTTCTCATCCTTCGGCGGATCCCAGGGATGATGCGGATCGGGAAAACTCAGCCACAGAAACCAGTTATCATCCACATCGAGACCTTTCAGCCAGTCCTCGGCGAGGCCCGCAAGCCAGTCAGTATGATAGAACTCGCGCGGCACAGGGTTGTTCGCAGTCTCCGGCGCACCCGTATCGCCGCCGGGCGCCGCGTTCAGCAATGGCGGCGACGCATTGAAGAACTCCGGATGCTGCGCCTTCATCCATTGGCCGTAATGCGCGACAGGCCCGCCGCGAAAGCTCGCGATATGCATCGCCTGGATCGCATAGTCGAAACCGCGCCATGGTCCGGTATCGTTCTCACGCTCGCGGCGGTTCTCTTTCCATTTCAGCTTGGGATCGAACGCAGGTTCGAAATGCGCCTTGCCGATCAGCGCGGTCTTGTAGCCCGCCTTCTCTCGCAGATAGCGCGCGATGCTCGGCGCGTCCTCCGGCAGCGGCACGCCGTTCGCGAACACGCCATGGGTGCGCACATATTGCCCGGTCAGCATGGTCGAGCGCGCCGGCATGCAAACCGTGTTCTGATTATAGGCACGCGTGTAGTTGATGCCGCTTTTCGCCAGCGCATCGATGTTCGGCGTCTTGCAGAATTTGTTGCCGTTGCAGCCGAGCGAGTCGAAGCGCTGCTGGTCGGTCGTGATGAAAAGGATTTTCCGGCCCACTATGCCGCACTCCCCGCCTTGCAGCAGAGAAGTGCGGTGCGTTCCAGTCCCGCGTCACGGTGATAGGTGGCAGCGAGATAATCGGGATCGGAAACCATTTCGAGGAATTTCTGGCGCGAAGGGTATTTCACGCAGACGATGTCGTCCCATTCCTGCTCGGGACCGCCGATGAACACTTGTGCCTGCGGTCCCATCCAGACGATGTCGCCGCCGCGGGCGCTGACATGCTTGAACGCGGTCATGCCGTAGCGCTGATAGGCCTCGCGTCCGCTCAGATTCTCTTTCGCCTCCGCGCGGTCGGCCTCATAGGCGGCGCGCTCGCGATATTTGAGCAGATTGACCATGACGATCGGGCCTTCCGGGCCCTTCTCGACCATGGCTTGCATCTGCGCCGGGGTCGGTATCACGGCTGCGTTTGACATCGCGGACCTCAAATCTTATATCTGAATAGCAATTCAGATTTATGCCATGTCCAGGAAGATTGCAACAACTCCGGCGAAATCGGCGGCCGAGAAATGGGCCCTGCCCGCGCAGCAGGCCCGCAGCCGCGCCACGCGGGAGCGGCTCTTGGCCGCCGCGGAAAAGGTGTTTGCCGACAAAGGTTACGATGGCGCCAAGCTCTCCGACATCGCGGAGGAAGCGGGCGTCTCCGTCGGCGCGGTCTATTTCCGCTTCAAGGACAAGGATGCGCTGTTCCTCGCCATCGCGGAATCCTTTATCGAGAACACGCGCAGCCGGCTGAAGGACTACGTCCTCGAAGGCCGCGAACATCCAACCAACACCGTCATCCGCAATTTCGTCCTGCGCTCCGCGGCCAATCTCGGCACCCATCGCGGCCTCTTCCGCGCCATCATCGAGCGTGGCTTCGATCATCCGCCGGTGATGACCATCATGTTCTCCTTCCGCGACGAGATCGCAGCATCGCTGGAAACCGTGCTGCGCCAGCGCGGTGGCGGAAACGATCTGGGCGACGCCGTGCGCGTCGCCACGCAGATGGTCTATGGTTTCCTGCTGCTTGGCATTCTCAATCCCAACGCACCGACACAGCGCAATGCAAAGGTTGCTGTAAGCGGGCTCGCCGATGCCGTTGCCGCTTATCTGAAAACAATGGTGCCGAAATGACTTTGTCCGTCGATCTGTTCTGGTCATTCCGCAGCCCGTATTCCTATCTGGCGACGCCGCGCCTGGTGGAGATGGAGCGCGACTACGACCTCCATATCAATGTGCGCCCGGTTTATCCGCTTGCCGTGCGCTCGGGCGATTTCTTCGAGAAGCAGAATCCACTCTGGATTCCCTATCTCCTGCGCGACACCTATCGCATCGCGGAGATGCTCGGCCTGCCCTATCGCTGGCCGCGTCCCGATCCGGTCGTGGTCGATCCGATGACGCGCGCGGGCGTGCCGAACCAGCCTTATATCCATCGCCTCACGCGGCTCGGCTGCGCGGCGGCGGAAGATGGAAAAGGCCTGCCGTTCCTCAGCGAAGTAAGCACGCTGCTGTGGTCCGGCAAGGTCGACAGCTGGCACGAAGGCACTCACATGGCGAAAGCGGCGGAACGCGCGGGTCTCGATCTCGTGGCGCTCGATGCCAAGATCAGTGCCGATCCGGGCAAATATGAAGCGACTATCCAGGAGAACCAGAAGGCGCATCAGGAAGCCGGTCATTGGGGCGTTCCGACCTGCGCCTTCGAGGGCGAAGCGTTCTTCGGCCAGGATCGGCTCGATGTTCTGTTGTGGCGGCTGAAGCAGCATGGCCTCAAGGAGCGCACATGACCAAGCGGCAGAAGCGCGTCTGGATTCTCATTGCGGCGGGCATTCCCGAAATCGCTCTGATGATCTGGTTCGGCCTGAATTCTCCAGCGGTGCTTGATTGGATGTTCCGGCGCACGGCGTTTCACGAGCTTGCACGTCCTGCGCCGGTTCTTGCTGATAAGGATGAGTTGTCCGCCATGCTGTGCGGCACCGGTTCGCCGCTGCCCGACAAGACGCGTGGCGGGCCATGCACGCTGATCGCGATCGGAGACAAATACTATCTCGTCGATACCGGCCTCGACACCGCGCGCGATCTGATGCTGTGGCGCATTCCGTTGCAGAATATCGCGGGCGTGTTCCTGACCCATTTCCATTCCGACCACATCGGCGATCTCGGCGAGGTGCGGCTTCAGACCTGGGTCGCGGGACGCAAGGCGCCGCTCGCCGTCTATGGCCCGCCGGGTGTCGAGCGTGTCGTCAACGGGTTCAACGAGGTCTATGCGCTCGATGACGGTTATCGCACCAAGCATCACGGTGCGGCGATGCTGCCGCCCGCGGCCGTAGCGTTGACGCCCAGACCTGTTATGCCCGGCGTAGTGTTCGATCGGGACGGGCTGAAAGTCACCGCCGTCAAGGTGAAGCACGAACCGGCGAACCCGGCTTACGGCTACCGCTTCGACTTCAAGGGCCGCAGCATCGTCATCAGCGGCGACACGGCACCGGATGAGGATCTGGCGCATCTCGCCAAAGGCGCGGATGTCCTCATCCACGAAGGCTTGAACCCGGAAATGGTCGGCGTGATGCATGATGCGCTGATCGCGGCGAACCATCCGCGCCAGGCGAAGATCTTTCACGACATTCCCGATTATCACACCGCACCGATCGAGGCTGCGCGGATCGCCAACGAGGCGCATGTCCGCGTGCTGGTGTTCAGCCACATCATCCCGATCCTGCCCAACCGCTTCGCCGAAAAACTGTTCCTGCGCGGCGTGTCGGATGTCAGGCCCGAGGGCGTGGAACTCGGTCATGACGGGCTGGTCCTGAGGCTGCGGGCTGGAACCACCGGGGTCGAGGAAACTGATTTGAACTAAAACCTTTCAAACCGTCATGGCCGCCCTTGTGGCGGCCATCGATGATCTCACTGCGGCAGGGAGCGTATGGATGGCCGGGACAGGCCCGGCCATGACGAAGTATGGTCAGACCCGTCTTGCTCGAAAGAAAGACTTTAGGATATTCCCCGCCGCCTCTGCGTCGCCGGCGCGGGCAATGACTGGCCGATGGTGGCAGGTCGGCTGCTCGAAGAAACGCGGTCCATGGAGCACCGCGCCGCCTTTGGGATCGTCCGCTGCGAAGACCAGGCGGGCCACGCGAGCCAAGCTGACAGCGCCTACACACATGGCGCAGGGCTCCAGGCTCACATAAAGAGTCGTCCCTAATAGCCTCTCATTGTTTAGCTTTTCGGCACCGGCGCGTAGGACGAGTATCTCGGCATGGGCCGTCGGGTCGTGGCGCTCCATGATCCGGTTCCCGTCGCGCGCCAGCACCTCGCCGGAGACCGAAACCAGCACCGCTCCGACCGGAACCTCGCCCCGCCCCGCCGCCGCTTCCGCTTCGCAGAGCGCTAGTGCTATGGCATCCGCGTCATTCATCGATTTTCCGGAGACATCATCTTGGCCGAGGATAGCACGGGGGCGGGCGAGCGCATCGCCAAGGTCATCGCCCGGGCCGGCATCTGCTCGCGCCGCGACGCCGAGAAGCTGATCGAGGAAGGCAGGGTCGCCCTCAACGGCGAGACCGTCACGACCCAGGGTGCCAAGGCCGGCGACGACGACATCGTGACGGTCGACGGCAAGCCGCTGGGCGAGCCCGAACCCGCGCGGCTGTGGCGCTATCACAAGCCGCCGGGAATGGTGACCACGCATAAGGACCCGCAGGGCCGCGCGACGGTGTTCGCCAATCTGCCCCGATCCCTGCCGCGTGTCGTCTCGGTGGGACGGCTGGACTTCAATTCCGAAGGCCTGCTGCTGCTCACCAACGACGGCGACCTCGCCCGCCGCCTCGAACTCCCCGCCGGCGGCTGGACGCGCAAATACCGCGCGCGGCTGTTCGGGAAGGTCAACCAGCCGGACCTCGACAAGCTCGCGACCGGCATCACCATCGACAAGGTCAAATATGGCCCGATCATCGCCGACCTCGAACGTTCCAAGGGCGTCTATTCCTGGGCGACGGTTAGCCTGAAGGAAGGCAAGAATCGCGAGGTCAAGCGCGTGATGGAAAGCCTCGGACTGAAGGTCGCCCGCCTGATCCGCGTGCAGTTCGGCCCGTTCCATTTGGGCCAGCTTGAGCCGGGCCAGGTCGAGGAGATTCCTGCGAAGCTCTGGCGCGAGCATCTCGGCATCGGCCGCAAGAAGCGCGGCCCAAAAGAAGATGTGCGCAAACCCTGGGAAAGATGATATCGAGCGCGTCCCGAGTTTGCGCCCCTCATGCTTTGACAAGCTCAGCATGAGGAATTCAATCAACGCCTCACCCTGAGCTTGTCGAAGGGTGAGACCATTTCCGTTCAGGTGTTCACATGAAGAAGAAACCGCAACCCGCTTATGTCGCCGAGACGAAGGACACGCGCTTCGCCGGCACGTTCGAGGTCCTCGTTCCGATTCCCGGCCGCAACAAGCCTGGCCGCGCCGCCGGCAATTTTCCCTCGCAACAGGCGGCCGAAGGCTGGCTGCATAGCGACGAAGGCAAGGACATGGTCGCCGAGATCCTGCGCGACGCCGAGAAGGCGCACAGCAAATAGCATGCGCGCGCTCGCCACTTTCGCTGCGCTCGCCGCCCTCGTCACGGCCGCGCACGCGGCGGAGCCGGCGAAGGCCTACAATCATGTCCGCCTGATCGACGGCACCGGCGCACCTTCGCGCGACGACATGGCGATCGTCGTCAAGGGTGAGCGCATTGTCGCGATCACGCGCGCCATAGCGCCGGGCAAGAACATCGTCGATATGCATGGCGCCATCGCGATGCCGGGCATGATCAATACCCATGTCCACCTCGCGACCTGGCCCAACCTGCCTTATGCGGAGGCGATCCAGCGCCGCAATCTCTATGCCGGCATCACCGCCGTGCGCGACATGGCGGGCGACACACGTGAGCTTGGCTTTCTGGCGCGCGATGCCCGTATCGGAAACTTTCCTTCGCCCGACATCTATTACGCCTCGCTGATGGCGGGGCCAGAATTCTTCCACGATCCACGCACCGTCGAATCCACCAAGGGCGGGCTGACGCCCGGGGATGTGCCGTGGATGCGCGCGGTCTCGCCCAAGACCGATATTCCGCTCGCGGTCGCCGAGGCCAAGGGCACCGGCGCCACCGCGATCAAAATCTACGCCGATCTGCCCGCGCCGCTGGTGAGTGCGATCACGAAAGAAGCGCATCGCCAGAAGCTGATGGTCTGGGCCCATGCCGCCGTCTTTCCCGCAAGCCCGATGCAGGTTGCGGATGCCGGTGTCGATGTCATGAGCCACATCTGCATGCTCGGCTATCAAGCTTCCGCACAGATGCCGCGCACCTACCACAACCGCGCGGCGGTCGATGCCAAGCGCGTCGCCGATCCGCACGCCCTCGATACGCTGTTCGCCGATATGAAGCGCCGCGGAACGATTATGGACGCGACGCTCTATGTGTACGAAGTCCTCGACCATATGAAGGACGCGAACCCGCCGCCCTATTGCACGCTCAAGCTCGCGTCGAAGATTCTGGGCGAGGCCTATCGCGCCGGGGTGGCGATCAGCGCCGGCACTGACGCCGACAGCGACTGGCACGATCCGCTTCCCGCCCTCGCCGACGAGATGGTGCTGCTCGTCAAAGCCGGCATGACGCCGATGGATTCGATCCGCGCTGCGACCTCCGTCGCCGCGCGTGCGATCGGCCAGCAGCGCGACATGGGCACGCTCGAAGCGGGCAAGCTCGCCAACATCGTCTTCCTCGCCAAAGACCCGCTGGCCGACATCGCGAATGTAAAGGCGGTGACTCTCACCGTGAAGCGGGGCCTGGAATTTCCGCGCAGCGCCTTTCACCCCATCGCCAAAGCCGAAGCGAAATACGCAGACGATTGACGGCCTCCACTTGTCATTCCCGGCGAGGCGCGTGCGCGAGCACGCGCCGAGGGAAGGGAGCCCAGCTTTCGTGGAAACACGCAGCTCCGCAAGAAGTTGGGTTCCCTTCCCTCCCGCTCCACGTGTCGCGTGGAGCGCTCGCCGGGAATGACAAATAAAGCTGATGGAACTCTCTCCATCTTCCTCCGCAGCGCCTTCCTCGACCATGCCATCATCTCGATGCGGCGCGCGAGATGGCGGCAGCCGCGCAGCAGCACGTTCACTTCCTTCCGCCGCCGGATGCGGTGCGCCGAATAACGCCCGTGTTTCAGCCGGTTGCTGTTGCCCTTCGGCGCGCCGCGCGGTTGTCCCGTCCTGATGCCCAATTGAACCTCACGTTTCGGGAGGGGCCCCCCTGCTCTGCCGATTTCCCGGAACGCACGGCGAGCGCGGTTCGAGGCGCGCATTATCGTGCCGCTTTCGCGATGTTCGATAAGGACGGGTTCAAATGGCCAACCGCTTGGCCGCGTTCAGCTTTTGGCGGTCAGACTTCGCTCGCGCTCTGGATGACTCGCGACACGAGACCGTAGGCTTTCGCCTGTTCGGCATCGAGCCAGTAGTTGCGCTCGGTATCCTGGAGGACCTTCTCGAAGGTCTGCCCCGTCTCCGCCGCGATCTCGCGGTTGAGGCGCTCGCGCATCTTGAGGATTTCTTCGGCCTCGATGGTGATGTCCGACGCCTGGCCGCGCACGCCGCCCAAGGGCTGGTGCAGCAGGAAGCGCGTGAACGGGAGGCAGAAGCGGTTCTCTTTCCTGGCGCCGAGGAAGATGTGCGCGCCGGCGCTGGCGACCCAGCCGGTGCCGATCATCTTCACGCGCCCGACGAAGCGGATCATGTCATGGATCGTGTCGCCGCTTTCGACGTGACCGCCCGGCGAGTTCACGATAACGCGAATGTCCCCGTCGGTTTCGGCATAGGCGAGAAGCTGCGCGGTCACGCGCTCGGCCATCTTCATATCGACTTCGCCGAAGATCAGAACCGTGCGCGATTTGAACAGCGCCTGTGCGACCGGCGAGGACTGCGGATCGGGGGCGGTGCTCTTCTCTTCTTTGTCGTCGTCTTCGTCAAAACTGCGCAAGGCGGTCTCCGGGGAATATCGAGTTGATTCGCATCATATTAGCGGACGCGGGTTAAGCGTTCACATAGCCAAAGACGCCTTGTAAGTCCAAAAGATTAACGCCGGCGCGGCGGAACCACGTCTTTCAGCACTTCGGAGCTTTTCCATGCCGGCTCTACGGGCTTTGCGTTTGCGACCGGGGCGTAGACCGACGGCCCGACCAGTTCGAGACGTGGGATGTAGCGCGGGCAGTTCGGAAAGATGTCGATCGGCATGACTTTGACAAGCAGCTGCGCGCCCGGCGTTTCGGCGATCAGCGGATCGTCGCGCGAGATCTCGGCGCGGCCATTTATGCGCAGTCGGCCCGGCTTCTCACCGACGCGAATGAACAGCATGCCGACATGCGGATTGACCGCAATGTTGCCGAGGCTCTTGAACATCCCGTTGCCATCGTAATCGGGAAACACCATCAGATCCGGTGCGACCACGCGCGCGAAACCCGGCAGGCCGCCCTTGAACGAACAATCCGGACGGCCTTCATCGTCGGCGGTCGCGAGAAAGAAGAACGATGCGGCTTCGATGAATTGCTTGTCGTTGTCGCTGAATTTGCTGCGGCTCAGTTCCTGCACCAGGCGGTCCGCGAGCCCGCGGCTGGCGAACTCATCCTGCAGCGCGCGATTGCCTGCGTGATACATTGTCGACGAGCGGCGGCCGAGCGCCTGCCGCTTCAGGCTTTTTGCGCGAGTCCAAAATCGAAATGCCATCGCGGGCTTACGCTCTTGAGTCTAAACGGATTATGCAACGCGTACAGCGTAAGTCATAAGGTGGAACCTCTTAACGAGCGACAAACCGGTTGCGCGAGCAGGAAAACGCAGCTTCGATGACGCCTATCCATCGATTGTGGGAAGCGATATGGCCGAAACCAGCACGCGCAAGAGCATTCTGATTGCGGCATTTCTGGCGACCGCATCGTCGGCGGCGTGGAGCGCGCCGGTTGTCGTGCAATCGGGTATGGGCGGATCGATCCTCGGCTATGACATCGATCCCAACGGCACGCAGGGAATTCTCAGCGAATATGTCGGGCATGGCGACGGCACGAACGACGTCGCGGTGGAGACCTTCGATCTGCAGACCGGGGCGATCGTCAAGTTCGTCAAGCGGAAGAGCAATACCCATGACGACTTTGTCGTGCTCGGTACCGCGAGCGGCGGCGCGGGCCTGGTGGAGAGCGAGCACAGCGGCGACATCTTCGTCGAGAAGCGCACCTACAACATCGTCGATCCGCTGACGGGTGGAAAATTCACGGCGAGATGGACGCCGCCGCTGCACAGCAAGAAGGACATCATCACGAGCTTCAGCGCGAGCACGGCGTCATCCGATACCGCGATCATGGGCTTTGTAAATGGGGGCCATAACCCGACATATCTCTATACGACCAACGCCGAGGCCAACACATTCGGGCCCGTCATCAAGCTGAGGGACGCGCTCCTGGCGTTCAACAATTCGCCGGTGATGGCGTTCAACGGTCCCACCAACCAGGCGTTCATCGGCACCTCCACGGGATGCCCGGATTGCGGAAGCGAATTGTTCTCCGTCGATCTGGCGACCGGAACGACCAAGCATCTGGCCACGGTCGGCGTCGGATATATTAACGGCATCGCGGTCGACGAAGCGGACGGCGTGGTCTGCACAACATCGGAGATCGATTTCAGCGTCGAGTTCTACGACATCGCGACACACCACGTATTGCACGAAGTCATTCAGGGCGCGACCAGCCAGGCGAACAGCGGAACGGCCGTGGGCTACGATCCGGTGGCCAAACTGTTCTTCCTGGGCCAGCCTTTTTCCAGTACGGGACCGAACAGCTCCATCCAGATCTACGACAAGGACGGAAACTTCGTGACATCGGTCAACAATCTGCACCTGCCCGCCAGCCCCGCGCGCATCGCCGTCGCACCCGGCCTGCGTATGGGCTTCGTGCAATCGTCAGCCGACGGATCGCAGCTGCAGACCTTCACGTATTGAGCGCGACCGCCGCCGCCAGCACCGGCCCGATCTCGCTGTTGACGACAAGATCGGCGATCTCATCCTGTTCGGTCGGCTCGCGGTTGACGATCACGAGGCGCGCTCCGTTGCGTTTCGCGAGCATGGGAAATCCCGCGGCCGGATAGACCACCAGCGACGATCCCAGCACCAGGAACAGATCGCAGTCGAGCGTCGCCCTTTCCGCGCGCGCCATTTCGAGCTCCGGCATTGCCTGCCCGAAGGAGATCGTCGCGGTCTTCACGATGCCGCCGCAGAAAGCGCACTCAGGCGGATCGCCATGCTTTTCGAAATGCGCGCGGATCGGTGCCAGCTCGGCACGCGCGCCGCAGTCCAAGCACCTGGCATAGCGCGTATTGCCGTGGAGCTCGATGATCTGCGCTTCGGGCACGCCGGAGTCCTGATGCAGATTGTCGATGTTCTGGGTGATCACATGGCTCGCGCTTCCGCACGCGACAAGATCGGCGACTGCTTTGTGGCCCGCATTGGGTTTCGCCAGCGCGAACGACTCCTCCATCGCAAACCGCCGCCGCCACGCCTCGCGCCGCATCTCCCCGGACGAAACGAAATCGCGGAAATCGATCGGCGCCATGCGCGTCCAAATGCCCCCGGGCGAGCGGAAATCCGGAATGCCGGATTCCGTCGAGATGCCGGCGCCCGTGAACACTACCGTGCGGTGCGACGCGCGCAACAGATCGGCAAGTTCTGAAACGCGGTCCTTCATGAAACGATCTTCGGCACGCGCCTTCTGCGGCGCAAGCCCTAATGCGCTTTCATGCGCGCGTGGGCGGATTCCTCCTCGCGCGCGACGGCGAGTTCGAAGGTCAGGGAGCAGAACGCCGTGAACACCACGAAGACCGCCGAGGTGAGGCCTGTGAACTGGTTGCCCATGCCGGTCACGGCCGCGCCATAGAGCATCGACGCGAGCGCGAAGCAGACGATGTTCAGCCCCCAGACGATGCGCATGCTCGGCGTCATGCTGGCGAGCGAATAGGTATCGCCCAGCATGCGCGTAAACACGGTCACCGTGACGACGCCGGAATTGGTGATGCTGATGAACAGAAGATCGGGCGACCAGTTGTCGTCCCAATCGGCCGGCGGCTTGGCGGCGACATGCAGCACGGCGTGGCAGAGCAGCGGCATCAGCCCGATCATCATGCTTGCCATCCAGTCGCACCATGCCACGCGCACCGGATGGCTGATGTGACGTCCGATGCGGCGACCGAGATTGCGCATGGACCGCACGACGGAAAACGGATTTGCCCAGTTCGTGGGTTCGGGTGCGCGCTGTTCTCTCGGCGGCTGGCGCTCGGGCACGGGCTTCATTTCTTTCGCCCTGCCCGCTTTCCGCGCGCGGCCTGTTTCGCGCCGCGGCCTTTCACCGGCTCCAGCGCGTAAAGCCCCTTTCGGTCTTTCATCTTGTAGATCTGCTGCTTGTTGACCATGCGCCAGAGCTTGTTCTGCAGAAAGCGGCGCTTCTGGATCACGCCGAAGCGGCGATAGAGCGCGATCAGAATCTGATCGAGATCGATCGGCGTGCTGCTGAAGCCCAACACTGCGATGATCTGGGTCTCGAGCTGATCGGACGGGATATTCAACTCTTTCAGAAGTTCCTGAGGCAGGTCGGCGACATCGGTCAGGGCGGTTGGCGTGGCGAGTGCGGCACGCATCGGCTCCACCAGCGCGAGCCATCGCGAGCAGCGCTCCCGCTCACCGTTCGACAGGTTCGGGCGCCCGAGGCAGGAGCGGATCTCGGAATCCAGGACGACCAGATTGTCCGCGATATCGCTGTCCATCCGAAGACTCCCCGTTCTCTCCAGCTTATTGCATATAGTCCATCCTGTGTACACAACACGTTTTTAGTTTGCTATCGAAATGACAGCGATATTCTCTCGTGTGAATTTGCATGTTGGAAAACAAAAAAGCGCCCGGGCCGGAACCCGCGCGCTTCTTGATCTTCTCACCCTTCGTCAAGCTCAGGGTCAGGGAATGAGCCAAATCCTCATGCTGAGCTTGTCGAAGCATGAGCTTGCCGGAGCACGAAAACTTGATGATTTTCTGCAGAACGCCGTTGCCTATTGCCCCGCCTTGCAAGTGGCCGAAATCCAGCGTCCTTCGAAGCTCGTGGTCGAGGCCATTGCATGCCCGTGAACCGCGATATTCATCGACATCTTCCCGGAATAATGCTCCGGCGTGTCGTAGTTGAGTGTGAAATGGCCGCTGCCATTTGCTTCTCCGCTGCAGACCATGTCGGCGCTGACGCTCTGCCCCACGGCTTTCATGTTCTGCATCTTGCATTCCTGTTTTCCGTGATGGCCAATCTCCGGCGGCCTGCTCATCGCGACTTCCTGTGCCGTCATGCAATGCTCTGTGGTGAAGGTATTGTTCATCGGCGCCTTGATGCCCATCGACCGCATCTTCGCCATCTGCTCCGGCGAAAGCTGAGGCATGCCGCCCATGTCCATTTTTGTTGTGATTTTCCAGAGCCCGACCTTGCCGTGACCGGCCCAGGCCGCACAGGACGCCAGCATCGCAAGAGAGATTGCTCCAGCGCCGAAAACCAGAGTGCGTGTCGATCGCATGAAAAACTCCTTTAGTCCCGCCGAACCAACGCTACACCAACCGCTCGGCGATGAAAGTGCCGCCCGAACTATGACTAGCAAACCGTTAGGCAGAACGCGCCCTGCCCCGGTCAGCTTTGCCGGAAATTCTTGCCCAGCTCATCGGATACGGCTCGGCGGCGGGGCTTCAAAATGGCGGGACAGCAAGGCATTCCAAGACTGGCCCGCCCCTTGCTGCGAGAGATGCCGAAACAATGCCTCTCAACGAGGGTACGACCATGACGCTCAGCACCGCCAGCATCTTTGCGATGAACAACAACTATGCCGTCGCGAATGACGACAACTCAAAAACCAAGACCGGCACGTTCGACAGCTTGCTCCACGGCGAAGGCACGTTCGCCAAGACCATGCAGGAAGTAAACGGCCAGAAGACCATCGACCGGACCATCACCTATGCCGACGGCAAGACGAAATCGATCGAACGCACGATCACGATCAATGCCGATGGCAGCAAGACGATCACCAAGACCGGCAACAACGGCAAGACGACGACCGTTCAGGAATCCGCGACCGCCAATGCCGACGGTTCCACGTCGGTCACCAAGGTCAAGACCAACGCCGACGGCTCGACGACCGAGACAACCGTCACCAAGAACGCAATGAACGGTGAGACTGATGCGCATATCGTGCGCACCAACGCCGACGGCCAAACCGAGACGCTCGATCGCACGACCATCAAGGACGGCCACACCAAGACGCACACGACCACGGGAACCGGCTATGACGGCAACCCGATCTACAACGAGTCCTCCTGGACGACGATGGCCTAGCCTGCCGCCGAAATACGGCCGCGGACCAATTTCGCGGACACTCTGAAAAAGCGTCGCCGGCCTCCACCGGCGGCGCTTTTCCATGTTCCGGTCACATCAGGGACATGGAAAACCGGCAGATTCCGGCGGGTTTGCAAAAACGCAGCCCCCCGCAGGAACACCCCTTCTGCCCACCCGTTTTATCGGTCGGGACCGCCCGGCCAGGCCCCCTTCCAGGAGGAAAACATGGCTCTTCGGCTCACTCCGGCTGTGATTGCTGGTGCCTACGAGTTCCTCCGCACGACGCCGCCGTTCCGAACCTGGAAACTCCCCCACGCCGGAGAGGTGGAGTTCGTGGTTTGCCGCCACCGAATGCAGCTCGGTTACCACCGCGGCATCCGGCGGAAGGTGCGCTCTCACGAAATCGGGATCTCCGAGAACTGTGTTGGCCACACCAACACGCTTCTGAAGACGATGGCGCATGAGATGATCCACCAGTACCAGCAGCGCGCACGGACGGAGACACCGGGCGCCGAGCACAATGCGGAATTCATCCGCCTCGCACGCCGTGTCTGCCGCTATCACGGATGGGACGAAAAGGAATTCGTCTAGGGCGCCGCTACGCGACCGAGCCGGTGCGCGGCGCCGGGTTCAGTGCAAGAGCGAGTGCCATCCGCAGATCTTCAGCGGCAACCGGTTTCTGCAGGACCGGACAGGCCTCGAAGCCTTCGGCGATCACCGACCTTTCGTAGCCCGTGAGAAACACCATCGGGATCGCGCGTTCGGCCAAGGCCTTCGCCAGCGGAAATACGAGTTCGCCGCCGAGATTCACATCGAGCACAGCACCATCGAGGTGGTTGCCGCGCATGACGTTCATCGCATCGCCGATGTTGATGCATGGGCCGATCGCGGAATACCCCATCGTTTCGATTAGTTCGCTGGTCAGCGCGCCGACAAGACCTTCATCCTCAACGACGAGGATACGCGGCAGGCTATCGGGCAGCTTCGCCTCTTTGGCCGGGGTCACCAGCTTCAGTTGCTCTCCATGCGGCATTGAAAGCGACAACACAATCTCGCAATGGAGGCCTGCAGGGTCCCAGGTGAATTTCGCGCTGTCGCCACGCGATTTGTTGAGGCTGGTCTCGATGATCTTGGTGCCGAAGCCCTTGGTCGTCGGCGCCGATACGCTTGGCCCCCGGGTTTCGACCCAGGACAGCTTGAGTTTGCCGACATTGAGTTCCCAGCCGAGATCGACACGTCCGACATCGCCGGACAGCGCGCCGTATTTCGCGGCATTGGTCGCGAGCTCGTGGATGATCAGCGCGAGCGATTGCGCCTTGTCCGCCGGCAGAATGATCGCGGGGCCGTGCAGCTTGGCGCGGTTGCCATCGGCATTTTGATATGGCGCGAATTCCTCCTCTATCAGGCGCTTGATATCGGCGCCCTGCCAACGCGACTGCGACAGCAATTCATGCGAGCGGGCCAGCGCACGAACACGCCCCTCGACGCCGATGATATAGTCTTCCGTCGTCTTTGCGCGCCCCAGCCGCACGATTGCCTGCACCACCGCAAGCGCATTGCGCGCGCGATGATCGACCTCCCGCGCGAGCAGCGCCTGCTTCAATTCGGCTTCCTTGCGGTCGGTAATGTCGAGGGTCACGCCGCTGACGCGCTGCGGCCTGTCATTCTCATCGAACGTGACCGCTGCGGTCACGAGGCACCAGCACGCCTCGCCGCTTCCTCGAACGAGTCGGACTTCCGACTGGAAGCTGCGTTGTTCGCTGGTCGCGCCGCGCATCGCCTGCAGCATCTGCTCCCAATCTTCGTCACGGAATAGCGAGCGCACATAGTCGTCGCTGGGCTGGTCATCGCCCGGAGCCAAACCGAAAATCCGATACTGGCCTTCGTCAATCGTCCAGCTATCGTCCGTGAAATTGTATTCCCACGAGCCCATATTGCCGGCGGCAAGCGCAAGGCTGCGGCCGCGCTCGCTCTCCAGCAACCTGGACGCGGAGGCTTCGAGCGCCGCGGTACGGTCGGCAACCCGGCTTTCCAGCTCGCGGTTCAGTTCTTCGAGCATGCGTGTCTTGCGATAGAGCTCGGCGAACACCCTCACCTTGGCGCGCAGCACCTCCGGCACAACCGGGACCGGCACATAGTCCACGGCGCCGCAGTCATACCCACGCAGCGAATCCGCTTCCGAAATATGGATCGCAGATATGAAGATGATCGCGGTTTTCTGATAGCGCGGATGATCGCGGATCATCCGTGCCAGTTCGAAACCATCGAACTCCGGCATGCAGACATCGACAAGGACCACTGCGACATCGGTTTTGAGAAGCACTTCGAGCGCTTCCTTGGCCGATGACGTCTTGATCAGATTCTCGCCAAGCTCGGCGAGCATAACCTCGTAGCTCAGCAACTTGCCGGGCTGGTCGTCGACCAGAAGTACGTTCACTTTGCCATCTGCATCCATGATCCGCGCCTACCGGTGCAGCCACATGCGCAGCGCCGACAGCAGCTGCTCGGTATTGACCGGTTTGGCCAGATAGTCGGATGCGCCGGCTTCGAGGCACTTCTCGCGGTCACCCTTCATCGCTTTCGCCGTTAGCGCGATGATAGGCAGGCGGTTGAAGCGCGGCCGCCGCCGGATTTCGGTCGTCGTCTGATAGCCATCCATCTCGGGCATCATGATGTCCATCAGCACGATGGAGACATCCGGCGAGCTCTCGACAATTTCAATCGCCTCGCGGCCAGTGGTCGCGGTGAGCACGTGCATCCCACGCCGCTCCAGGATGCTCGACAGCGCGAAGATGTTTCGCGCGTCGTCGTCAACCAGGAGCACGGTCTGACCGACAAGATCCTCGTCCGAGCCGTTGAGCTTTTCGAGCATGCGCTGCTTGTCTTCGGGCAGGTCGGAGACGATGCGGTGCAGGAACAGCGCGGTCTCGTCGAGCAGACGCTCCGGCGATTCCACGCCCTTCACCACGATGCTGCGCGCCATGGTGTGCAGCTGCGCATCTTCTTCCGCCGACAATTCGCGGCCGGTGAAGACGATGACCGGAACGTCGGATATCTCCCCTTCGGACTTGATCGTCTCGAGCACGTCGAAGCCTGACATGTCCGGCAGCCTGAGATCGAGCACGACGCAATCGAACGGCTCGGTTCTTAGCTTCTCAAGACCTCCGGCGCCGGTTCCGGCGTGGACGATTTCGATGTCGTCATGGCCAAGCAACGCTTCGATGCCGAGCTGTTCGGCCTCATTGTCTTCGATCACCAGCAAACGCTTTCGGCGCGGCTGGGAATATTCCTTGATCCTTGCCATCGCCGCCTGCACGCCCTCAGTCGTCGTAGGCTTGGTGACGAACGAGAACGCACCGCGCGACAGGCCGTGCTGGCGATCCTCCTCCAGCGTCACGATCTGCACCGGAATGTGCCGCGTGACGGGATTGTGCTTGAGCTGGCTCAAGACATTCCAGCCCAGCATGTCGGGCAGGAAGACGTCGAGCGAGATCGCCGCCGGCCGATATTCCAGCGCCAGCTCGATCGCGTCATCGCCGCGCATCGCGACCAGGACCTTGAATCCTTCGTCATGCGCGAGGTCCACGAGCACGCGCGCATAATGTGGATCGTCCTCGACGATCAGCAGCACCGCGTCCCCGGGCGCGATATCTTCCCGGTCGTCCAGCACGGGCTCGGTGACCCGCTCCGGTAAGGTGATGATCGCGCGATTGCGCTCCGATGCGGAGCCGTCATTCCGCACCGATGTCCGCCAGTCGCTGGCGGGGCCGACATAGCGCAGCGGCAGATACAGCGTGAACGCGCTGCCCTTGCCCGGCGTACTGCGAAGATGGATTTCGCCGCCGAGCAGATTCGACAATTCGCGGCTGATCGCGAGGCCAAGACCGGTACCGCCATATTTGCGGCTGGTGCCGGCATCGGCCTGCTGGAACGCCTCGAAGATGATCTTCTGCTTCTCAAGCGGAATGCCAATGCCCGAATCCGACACCTCGAAGGCGACAACGCTCGATGCCTGCGACAGAACCGGGTTGTCGGGGGACCATCCTCTGTCGACTTTGGAAACGGAAAGCTTGACGCCACCGCGCTCGGTGAATTTGAAAGCGTTGGAGAGCAGGTTTTTCAGCACCTGCTGCAGGCGCTTGGAGTCGGTCGAGATCGTGCGGCCGATGCTCGGATCGATGTCGACCTCATAGACCAGTGCACGTGCATCAGCCTCGTGCCGGAACGGCCGCGAGACTGCATCGATGACGTTGGACAATCCGATTTCCTCGGCATCGACGGTGACGGTGCCGGACTCGATCTTGGAGAGGTCGAGAATGTCGGAGATCAGGTTCAGGAGATCCGATCCCGCGCCGTGAATCGTACGCGCGAACTCGACCTGTTTGCTGGTCAGATTGCCATCCGGGTTGTCGGTCAGCTGCTGGCCAAGGATCAGGATGGAGTTCAGCGGCGTACGCAGTTCGTGGCTCATATTCGCCAGGAATTCGGACTTGTACTTGGACGTCAGCGCAAGCTCCTCGGCCTTTTCTTCGACCGCGCGGCGCGCCTGCTCGATTTCCTGGTTCTTGCGCTCCACTTCGACGTTCTGTTCGGCAAGCTGCTGCGCCTTCTGCTCCAGCTTGTCGTTGGTCTGCTGAAGCTCGGTCTGCTGAGTCTGCAATTCACCGGCGAGCTGTTGCGATTGCTTGAGCAGGCCTTCGGTCTGCATCGTCGCTTCGATCGAGTTCAGGACGATACCGATGCTGGATGTGAGCTGCTCGAGGAACGCGATCTGCAGATCGGTGAAGTTGCTGAGCGACGACAGCTCGATCACCGCCTTGACCTGACTCTCGAACAGGACCGGCAGCACGATAATGCTGGAGGGCGCGACCTTGAGAAGCGCCGAATTGATCGGCGTTGCATTCTCGCGCAGGCCGGTCACCAGCAGGCTGCGCTTGTCGCGGGCGCATTGACCCACCAAGCCGGCGCCGACTTCGATGCGCTTGGGATGCCCATCGACATTGTCGTCGGCGTAGCTGGCAAGGAGGCGAAGCTTGTCCTCAGCCTCGCCTTCCATCTGATAGATGACGCCGAGCTGCGCGTCGACCAGCGGCGTCAGTTCCGACAGCAGCAACCGGCCCACGGTCGTCAGATCGCGCTGGCCTTGAAGCATGTTCGTGAATTTGGCGAGGTTGGTCTTCAGCCAGTCTTGCTCGGTGTTGCGCTCCGTCGTGAGGCGGAGGTTGCCGATCATGGTGTTGATGTTGTCCTTGAGCTCAGCCACCTCACCGCGCGCATCGACCTGGATGGATCGTGTTAGATCGCCCTTGGTCACAGCGGTCGCCACTTCGGCGATGGCGCGCACCTGCGTGGTGAGGTTCGCCGCCAGCAGGTTCACGTTGCCGGTCAAGTCCTTCCAGGTACCCGCCGCACCCGGCACGTTGGCCTGACCGCCAAGGCGGCCTTCCACGCCGACCTCGCGCGCAACCGTTGTCACCTGATCGGCGAAGGTCGCCAGCGTCTCGGTCATGTTGTTGATGGTCTCGGCGAGCGCGGCCACCTCGCCCTTCGATTTCACGGTGAGGTTCTGCTTGAGTTCACCATTCGCGACCGCGGTCACGACCTTCACGATGCCGCGCACCTGCTCGGTCAGGTTCGCCGCCATGACGTTCACGGTGTCGGTCAAATCCTTCCAGGTACCGGCAACGCCCGGCACTTGTGCCTGTCCGCCGAGGCGGCCTTCGGTGCCCACCTCGCGCGCGACGCGCGTCACTTCAGCGGCGAAGGCATTCAACTGGTCCACCATCGTGTTGATGATGTTCTTGAGCTCGAGAATCTCACCCTTCACGTCGGCGGTCACTTTACGGCTCAAGTCGCCGCGCGCCACGGCGGTGGTCACTTCGGCGATGTTTCGCACCTGGGTGGTCAGGTTCGCCGCCAGCAGGTTCACGTTGTCGGTCAAGTCCTTCCACGTACCACCGACGCCCGGCACCTGCGCCTGGCCGCCGAGACGGCCTTCGGTGCCGACCTCGCGCGCCACGCGCGTCACTTCGGCGGCGAAGGAGCGCAGCTGCTCCACCATCGTGTTCAAGGTGTCCTTTAGCAGCAGGATTTCGCCGCGCACGTCCACGGTGATCTTCTTGGACAAGTCGCCGCTGGCGATGGCGGTCGCGACCTCGGCGATGTTTCGCACCTGAGCCGTCAGGTTCGACGCCATGACGTTCACGTTGTCGGTGAGGTCCTTCCAGGTACCCGCGACACCGGGCACCTGCGCCTGGCCGCCGAGCTTGCCTTCCGTGCCGACTTCGCGCGCCACGCGCGTCACTTCGGCCGCAAAGGCGTTGAGCTGATCAACCATGGTGTTGATGGTGTTCTTCAGCTCGAGAATTTCACCCTTCACGTCAGCCGTCACTTTGCGCGACAGGTCACCACGCGCCACAGCGGTGGTCACTTCGGCGATATTACGGACCTGGGTGGTCAGGTTCGCCGCCAGCAGGTTCACGTTGTCGGTCAAATCCTTCCACGTACCGGCAACGCCCGGCACTTGTGCCTGACCGCCGAGACGGCCTTCGGTGCCGACTTCGCGCGCAACGCGCGTCACTTCGCCGGCGAAGCGGTTGAGCTGATCCACCATGGTGTTCAGCGTTTCCTTCAGCTGAAGGATTTCGCCGCGCACGTCCACGGTGATCTTGCGCGAAAGGTCGCCGCCGGCCACGGCGGTCGCCACTTCCGCGATGTTACGGACCTGCGCGGTGAGGTTACCAGCCATCGAGTTCACGGAGTCGGTCAAATCCTTCCAGGTGCCGCCCACATCCGGCACTTCGGCCTGGCCGCCAAGCTTGCCTTCGGTGCCGACCTCACGCGCCACGCGCGTCACTTCCGACGCGAAGGCGTTCAGCTGGTCCACCATCGTATTGATGGTGTCTTTCAGCTCCAGAATTTCACCAGACACGTTCACGGTGATCTTCTTCGACAGGTCGCCGCGCGCGATGGCGGTCGCGACTTCGGCGATGTTTCGCACCTGACCCGTCAGGTTGCGCGCCATCGAGTTCACAGAGTCCGTCAAATCGTTCCAGATGCCGGCCACGCCGCGCACCACCGCCTGACCGCCGAGCTTGCCTTCGGTGCCCACCTCGCGCGCAACGCGCGTCACTTCCGAGGCGAAAGCATTCAACTGATCGACGGTGGTGTTCAGGGTTTCCTTGAGCTTGAGAATCTCACCCTTCACGTCGACGGTGATCTTCTTCGACAGATCGCCATTGGCGATGGCGGTCGCGACTTCGGCAATGTTTCGCACCTGGGATGTCAGGTTCGACGCCATGAAGTTCACGTTATCGGTCAAATCCTTCCAGGTACCGGCGACGCCGGGCACCTGCGCCTGCCCGCCGAGACGGCCTTCGGTGCCCACTTCGCGCGCGACGCGTGTCACTTCGCCGGCAAAGGCGTTGAGCTGGTCCACCATCGTGTTGATGGTTTCCTTGAGCTGCAGGATTTCGCCCGACACGTTCACGGTGATCTTCTTCGACAGGTCACCATTCGCGATCGCGGTCGACACTTCGGCGATGTTTCGAACCTGCGCGGTCAGGTTCGACGCCATGAAGTTCACGTTGTCGGTGAGGTCCTTCCACGTTCCCGCGACACCGGGCACCTGTGCCTGGCCGCCGAGCTTGCCTTCCGTACCCACTTCGCGCGCGACGCGGGTCACTTCCGACGCGAAGCCGTTCAGCTGATCCACCATCGTGTTGATGGTGTCTTTGAGTTCGAGAATTTCGCCGCGCACGTCCACGGTGATCTTGCGGGACAGGTCGCCGCGCGCAACGGCGGTGGTCACCTGGGCGATGTTGCGCACCTGGTCGGTCAGGTTGCCGCACATCGCGTTGACGGAGTCGGTCAGGTCCTTCCAGGTACCGGCGACACCCGGCACCAGCGCCTGGCCACCGAGCTTGCCGTCGGTGCCGACCTCGCGCGCCACGCGTGTCACTTCTGACGCGAACGAACGCAGCTGGTCCACCATCGTGTTGATGGCTTCCTTCAGCTGAAGGATTTCGCCGCGCACGTCCACGGTGATCTTCTTCGACAGGTCGCCATTCGCCACGGCGATGGTCACGTCCGCGATGTTACGAACCTGGGCGGTGAGGTTATTGGCCATCGAGTTCACGGACTCGGTCAGGTCCTTCCACACACCGGTCACTTCGCGCACCTGCGCCTGACCGCCGAGCTTTCCTTCCGAACCCACTTCGCGCGCAACGCGCGTCACTTCGGAGGTGAACACCGATAATTGCCGGATCATCGTGTTGACGATGGTCGCGGAACGCAGGAACTCGCCTTGCAGCGGGCGTCCCTCGACATCGAGATGCACGGTTTGCAACAAGTCGCCTTTGGCGACTGCCGATATGGCGCGCGTCACTTCGGTCGTCGGCCAGAGCAGATCGTCGATCAAGGTGTTGATCGAGGATTCCATCTCCCCCCACGAGCCCGTGGTCTTGCCGAGCTTGACGCGGTGGCGTGTCTTCCCCTGTCGGCCGACCATCTCGCCGACGCGCTCGAGCTGCTCGGCCATGCGCTGGTTGTTGGCGACAATTTCATTAAAGGTGTCCGCGATTTTGCCGGACAGCCCGACCTGGTCGCCGCGCATGCGGACGTTGAAGCTGCCGTCGCGCATCGCCTGCAAGGCAACGAGAAATTCTTCGAGATCGATCTCTGAGTCATGACTGTTGATATGGGCTCCGCCCCCGCCGGGGCTCGCGCCGGTACCGTTCTGAAGCGAAGTAGGAATTGGAAGAGTCGGCTTTTCAGCCCGGTTTGTGGCGGCGTTTCGTGATTTCATGTCGGCCCCTGGAAGCGATCAGCCCGGCAGCGGATTCGCCCTAAACGGAAGTTCCCTCGCCGGGTTAAACGGACGATCCTTCATTTGGTTCCACGCATGGGCAACCACAGTTGCTTGCCGATGGAGCGGGATTAACGAAACGAAAACAGCATCTTAGAAATCCGCTAAAATCCGGGCGGTCGACGCCGTTGCTGTAGCGGCGCGGCCACAGCATGTCGGGAAAGCGGTTGTGGGGCGCAACTACCGCGGCCGACTGCCAAACCTTTCCGGTTCCACCGCGTTATCGGGCTGACGTGGTGACGGGCGAGCACCTGCGCTGACAAATTAAAGGAGAGGCTTCTCATGACTATTCGTTCAATTGCTCTTGCTGGTGTGGCGGCGTTAGCGCTCGCAACCCCCGCCGTCGCCAGCGAGGCCACCGGCTGGTATCTCGGCCTCGGCGCCGGCTGGGACACGATGGAGCTTGCGCACTACAACAATTCGACCATCGCGCCTCCGCTCGAGGTCAAGGTGCCCTACCACGATGACGTGCTGGGGACTGCGGCGCTCGGCTATAAATGGGGCGACAGCGGTTTCCGCACAGAGTTGGAAATCGGCTACGAGCAGCGCGGGCTCAACAGCAAATCGCTATTCGGTCCGACCGCAAAAGGTGGGATGCAGCTCGGCTCAGCGATGTTCAACGCCGTATACGACGTTCCGCTCGGATGGTGGGGGCTTACCGCGTCCATCGGCGGTGGCGTCGGTATGGGCAATCTTCACAACCGGATTAATCTCGCCGGCGCAGGTGACTTTGTGCGGGGCGTCGATACGGGGTTCATGTATCAGGGCATCGCGGGCCTATCGATGCCCATCTCGGACAACATAGATTTGTTCGCGGACTATCGCTACCGCACGACAGGCAGCGGCACGCGTCTCGCTTCCGACATTCCGGGCCTGACACCCGTTCATCTGAAGGCGCCGGAGGAGAACGTCGCGCTGTTGGGCGTGCGCTGGTACTTCAATCCGCCGGAGCCCGAGGCCGCACCGCCGCCGCCTCCGCCGCCCCCACCCCCTCCTCCACCGCCACCCCCGGCCGCAGTAAAGACCTTCATCGTCTTCTTCGACTTCGATAAGTCGAATCTGACCGAAAAGGCCCAGGAAGTCGTCGCAGAAGCGGTCAAGACCGCGAAGTCCACCGGCATGGTGCGCGTGATGGTCACCGGCCACACCGACACGGTCGGTTCCGACACCTACAATCAGGCTCTGTCGGAGCGCCGCGCCAATTCGGTGAAGGAAGAGATGATCAACGAAGGAATGGACGGCTCGACGATCGCGATCGAAGGCAAGAGCTTCCACGATCCGCTGGTCGCGACCGGCCCGGGCGTTCGCGAACCCCAGAACCGCCGCGCAGTCATAGACCTCGGCGGCTGATCGAACCGAGGGGAAAGACAAAGGGCGGACCGTTTGGTCCGCCCTTTTTTTTGCATTCAAGATTCCGCGGTCTGGCAGCGCTCACCCTGCGACAAGCTCAGCAGAGCAAGGGAAATTGAGCATACTCTCGTGCTGAGATTGTCGAAGCACGAGAGCGGCTACGTCAGACGCATTCCAGCCAGTGCAGGCTGAACAGTCCGTCTTTGTCGCACCAAGAACGTCGCGGGGCAAAGCCCGCCTGCACAGCGAGCGCCCAGAAGCCTTCCGCGGTGTATTTGTGCGAGTTCTCGGTATGGATGGTCTCGCCGTCTTCGAATTCGATGTTCTGTCCGCAGACCGACACGCGCTGGCGCATCAGGCTCGTCAGATGCATTTCTATCCGCTGACGGCGCGGATGATAGAAGGCGTAGTGCGCGAAATTGTCGAGATCGAAGTCCGCGTCGAGTTCCCGGTTGGCGCGCGCGAGCAGGTTCTTGTTGAACGCCGCCGTCACACCGGCTGAATCATTGTAGGCCGCATGAAGGATCGCGGGATCTTTCACCAGATCGACGCCGATCAGAAGCCCACCGCCTTTCAGCAGGGCCGCGGCTTTGCGCAGGAAGGCGAGCGCCTCCGCCGAATCCATGTTGCCGATGGTCGAGCCCGGGAAGAACCCCACGCGACGCGCCTCGCCCAATTCCTTGGGCAATCCAAAGGGCCGCGTGAAATCGGCGACGACGGGCAACACGGGGACATCGGGATACAACATTGTCAGCCGCGCCGACATCGCGTGCAAATAGTCGCCCGAAATATCGATCGGCGCATAGGCACGCGGATGATCCAATGCATCGAGCAGCAGGCCGACTTTTTGTAGAGAGCCGGCACCGAACTCGATCAACGCGGCATCCGCGCCGATCAGTGTGGCGATCTCTTCCACGTTCTGCCGCAGCAGGGCCACTTCCGTTCGCGTCGGGTAATATTCCGGAAGTTCACAGATGCGGTCGAACAGCGTGGAGCCTTCGCTGTCATAGAAGAACTTGCACGGCAGGCTTTTGGGCGCGCGGCCCAATCCATCGAGCAGAGCTTCGGCAAATTCGCCGCCGCGCTCGTGGGAACGCAGCACACGGCCGCGTAAAAGGATTTCCGGCCTGCTCATGCATCCTCCGCCAAACGTATGCCGCTGAATTGCCAGCGCGCGGCCGGCGGGAAGAAATTGCGATAGGTGGGGCGAATATGGCCGGCCGGCGTGACACAGGATCCGCCGCGCAGGACCATCTGCCCGATCATGAATTTGCCGTTGTATTCCGACAGCGGCCCTTCGAACGGCTTGTAGCCGGGATAAGGATCGTAGGATGACCGCGTCCACTCCCACACATCGCCGAACAACTGGCTTGCGCCAGGTTTCGCTGCGCTCGGATGCAGCAGGTCGCTGTCGAGGAAATTACCGGCGCGCGGAGCAGCACTCGCGATTGCCTCCCACTCGAATTCCGAAGGCAGGCGCTTGCCGGCCCATGCCGCATAGGCCGCCGCTTCGTAGAAGCTCACATGCGCCACAGGTTCGGCGGGATCGATCGGGCGCGGGCCGTTCAGCGTGAACACCTCACCGCGCCCCAGCCAATAAAGCGGTCCAAGCCATTTCTCACTTTGCGCCAGCGACCAGCCATCGGACAGCCAGAACTCCGGCCGCTCGTAACCGCCATCGCTGATGAATTCGAGATATTCGCCGCAGGTGACAGGCCGCGACGCCAGACGGAACGGACATAACGTCACGACATGCCTGGGGCTCTCATTGTCGAACGCAAAACCCTCGCTGTGATGCCCGATCTCGATCTGTCCACCGTCGTGCCGCGCCCATTCCAGTGCCGGCGCGTTCTGCACCGCCGAGAGCGCCGCCTTGCGGTATGCCGGCAGAAGCGGGTTACAGGAAAACGCGTGCTTGATATCAGTGAGCAGCAATTCTTGATGCTGCTGTTCGTGATTGAGGCCGAGGATCACGATGTCGCGGATCGCCTCGTCCGGATCGGCCAGTGCGTCCGCCATCGCGATATCGACATAGCGGCGATAGGCAAGGATGTCGGTCGCGTCCGGCCGCGTCAGCAGGCCCCGCTGTGCGCGCGTCAAGGGCTGGCCGAGACCCAGATAATAGGAATTGAACAGCGCATCGTAGCGCGGGTCGAAAACCTCGTAGCTCGGCATCCGCGAAAGCACGAGGCGCTCGAAGAACCAGGTCGTATGCGCCAGATGCCACTTCGCCGGGCTGGCATCGGGCATGGACTGGACGTTCTGGTCTTCCGGAGAAAGCGGCCGCGCCAGCGCCTCTGTCTGCATCCGGACTGCGCGATATTGGGCAGCAAGCCCGTCGCGAGTTTCCGCGCGCTGATGCAAGGTTTCCTTAGACACGTGCAAACCCCTTCGCGCCGCCGACCATCCAATTGGTAACGGCCAAAAATTGGAAGCGTTTCAACAATACGCACGGACCCTGCGAAAAGTGTCAGCAGCGCGCCACCAAGCGCTGGAACCGCAGGTTCCGCCGCATGATATAGGCTTAATATCCGGGGAACCAACCAACATGGCTGGAAGTTTTCTGGACTGAGGGGGACGCCAATTGTGGAGTACCCCATATGAAATCCGCCCTTCTGCTCAGCGCATCGCTGGCATCCCTTACGCTTCTTGCCAATCCGGCCGCCGCTGCGCCTGCTGACCAGCCGGGTCATCAAAGCCCAGCACCTGGAACGGCCAACGACACCGTGAGCGCGGTCAAGGATACGGTGGGGCACGGAGTCGGCGTGATCTCCGCCGAGATGACATCTACGACCAAGGGTTTCGCCGATGCCGCTGCCGTCAGCGACATGTATGAAGTCGAAGCCGGCAAAATTGCCGAGCAGCGCAGCCAGAACGCCAGCGTGAAGGAATTCGCGGCCAAGATGGTCACCGCGCATACCGGCACGACGGAAAAGCTGAAAGCCGCACTTGCCAGGACGCATCCGGAGATCACACCGCCGGCCCATGTCGATGACCGCCGTCAGGGCATGCTCGACGAACTGCGCGGCGCCAAGGACGCCGATTTCGACGGCCGCTACATGGCGCAGCAGGTCGATGCCCATAAGGAAGCGCTGATCCTGATGCAGGGCTATGCCAAGGATGGCGATACGGCGTCGATCAAGACGTTTGCCAACAAGACCGCGGCGGCTGTGCAGACCCATCTGAACATGGCCGAGAAGATCCAAAGTACGCTGAACAAGCAAAGCTCGCTCAGCAAGTAGCGCTCCGCTCGCGGAACGGGTTCCGGGCGTTATCGTTCTCTTTGGAGTACGATACGCCCGGAGGCGTTATGATCCGCAAGCTGAAATCGGGCGAATACCGCCTCTATTCCCGCAAGAAAAATCCCAAAACCGGCAAGCGCCGCAACCTCGGGACATTCAAATCACGCGCCGCCGCGGAAAAGCACGAGCGCGACGTGCAATATTTCAAGCGGCACTGATCGTGGTCACCCAAAAGCTCTCCACCTATCGCAAGAAGCGCGATTTCAAGAAGACCGCAGAACCCAGCGGCGCGGAGAAGGTCGCGAAATCGAAACGCCTGCGCTTCGTGATCCAGAAGCATGCGGCAACCCGGCTGCACTATGATTTCCGGCTGGAGCTTGACGGCGTGTTCAAATCCTGGGCGGTAACGCGCGGGCCATCGCTCGATCCCGCCGAAAAACGGCTGGCCGTCGAGGTCGAAGATCATCCGCTCGACTACGGCGACTTCGAAGGCACAATCCCGAAAGGCCAGTATGGTGGCGGCACGGTGATGCTGTGGGATCGCGGCTATTGGGAGCCGGAGGGCGACGCCGAAGCGATGCTGCGCAAGGGCGATCTCAAATTCACGCTCGATGGCGAGCGGCTGCAGGGCAGCTGGGCTCTCGTGCGCATGCGCAACGACAAATTCAGGAGCAAGCGCAACAACTGGCTGCTCATCAAACATCACGACGATTACGAGAAGGAAGGCGATGCAGAGAAGTGGCTCGCCAAGAATGCGACATCCATTGCCTCCGGCCGTGGGATGGAAGACATCGAGGCCGGCAAAGGCAAGAAGCCCAAGCCCTTCATGCGCAAGGGCAGCAGCTTCAAGAGAGATGCAGTCTGGAATTCCGACAACGGCGACGCCGCGAAAGCGCGAAAGGTTGCGAAGCTTTCGACACCGGAGCCGAAGCGAAAATCGGTGAAGGTCAGGCACGTCGCGTCGATGCCACGTTTCGTCGAGCCGCAGCTGACCAAGCTTTATGATCGCCCACCCTCCGGCGCGGCGTGGGTACATGAGGTCAAATTCGATGGCTATCGCATGCAGATGCGTGTCGCCGACGGCAAAGCTGTATTGCGCACGCGCAAAGGCCTCGACTGGACCGAGAAATTCGAAGCAATCGCGAAAGCAGGCGCAAAGCTCCCCGATTGCATCCTCGATGGCGAGATCGTCGCGCTCGACCACAACGGCGCACCGGACTTCGCGGCGCTCCAGGCCGCTCTGTCGGACGGCAAGACGGACCAACTGATCTATTTCGTCTTCGATATGCTGTTTGCGGACGATGAAGATTTGCGGCCGCTGCCGTTGTCGGAGCGCAAGGAGCGGCTGGATCAATTCCTCAAAGACAATCTCGCGAAGAGCCAGTCGCTCATCCGCTATGTTGAGCACTTCACCAGCGGTGGCGACGCCGTGCTGAAATCGGCCTGCCGCATGTCTCTGGAAGGCATCGTCTCCAAGAAACTCGATGCCCCCTATCGCTCCGGCCGTCGCGATGACTGGACGAAATCGAAGTGTCGCGCCGGCCATGAGGTCGTCATCGGCGGGTGGGATGAGACCGATGGCCGCTTTCGTTCGCTTCTGGTCGGTGTGCATCGCGGCAAGCATCTCGTCTATGTCGGCAAGGTCGGAACCGGCTATGGCCGCAACACCGTCGCGCGTATCTTCCCGCGCCTGAAGAAGGTCGAAGCCAAGGAAAGTCCGTTCGGTGGCGACAATGCGCCGAAGCGCGGGCCCAATGTCCATTGGGTGAAGCCGGTGCTGGTCGCGGAGATCGAATTCGCGGGCTGGACGGGTGACGGCAATGTGCGCCAGGCCGCCTTCAAGGGCTTGCGCGAAGACAAACCTGCCGATGAAGTCGAGGCCGAGAAACCCGCAGCGCCGAGCAAGACGGATTTGGCTGAACCAAGGGCAAAGAAGATGCCTGCGAAGAAGACACCGGCAAAGGCCGGTCCAAGCGTCGTCATGGGCGTACCGATCTCTCACCCCGACAAGACGCTGTGGCCCGATGCCGGCGACAAGAATCCGGTCACGAAACTCGATCTCGCCGAATATCTCGAAGCCGTCGGCGAATGGATGATGCCGCATATCAAGGGGCGGCCCTGCTCCATCGTGCGCGCGCCGGACGGCATCGGCGGCGAGCGGTTCTTCCAGCGCCATGCGATGAAGGGAACGTCCAATCTGCTCACGCTCGCGAAAGTGTCCGGCGACCGTCAGCCCTATCTGCAGATCGATCGGATCGAGGGTCTCGCCGCCATCGCGCAGGTTGGTGGGTTGGAACTGCACCCGTGGAATTGCGTGCCGTTCAAGCCCGACCTGCCCGGCCGCCTCGTCTTCGATCTCGATCCCGCGCCGGACGTGAAGTTCGACAAGGTGATCCGGGGTGCGCTCGAATTCCGCGACCGCCTGAAGGATTTGGGTCTCGTCAGCTTCTGCAAGACTACCGGCGGCAAGGGATTGCATGTCGTCACGCCGTTATCGACGAAAGACAAGCTCGGCTGGAAAGAGGTGAAGGCGTTCGCGCGTGGCGTCTGCGAGCAAATGGCAGCCGACAGCCCGGGCGACTATCTCATTTCAATGGCGAAGAAGGACCGCGGCGGAAAGATCTTTCTCGACTATCTGCGTAATGACCGCATGTCGACCGCCGTTGCGCCGCTCTCGCCGCGCGCTCGCGAGGGCGCGACCGTGTCAATGCCGCTGACCTGGGCGCAGGTGAAGAAGGGACTCGATCCGAAGAAATTCACCGTTCGCACCGCGCCCGCGCTGATCCAGAAGAGCTCGGCCTGGAAAGACTATCTTGGAAGCGAAGTTCGCCTAAAGGCAGCGATAAAGATACTTCTGGCCGGCGCCTAGTAGCCACGACTAACTTCCCGCTCGGAATATACTATGTGCACCGCGCGGAAGAGCACCGCCAGCCTCTTAGGCGTAGGGCGGGTCGCAGTCAGGTTAATCATTCGCGACCTGTTTTCGAGAAAACGTTCGGAAATTCTAGAGCCAAAGTTAAAGCGGCAGCGCAATCCTACCCTCTCAACGCAGTTGGTGGTGGATGCGATGCTGGGGAAAACCGGATTGTACGCGACAATGCGGAGCTGGATTCATTCCCGCACCGGAAATGTCGCAATCATCACCGGTATCGCGCTGCCGGCTCTGGTCGGCTTTTGTGGTCTGGGTGCTGAGACGGGCTATTGGTATTACCGTCATCGCGACCTGCAATCCGCGGCCGATGTCACTGCTTATAACGCCGTCATGTCGCTCAGAAGCGGTGCAGACGCGACGGACCTCGTTCAAAATGCGAGAAGCGACGCGGCCAACAATGGCTGGGTGTCGAGCCAGGGTACGCTCACCCTCCGTTCTCCGCCCATTTCCGGCGCAAATCAGAATTCGCGCTCCGTCGCAATCCTGCTCACGGAAAACGAGCCGCGATACTTCACGTCGCTGTTCGCAAGCGGCACGGTGCCGATCAGTGTGCGCGCGGTGGGAACCTACGCCCAACCTGCCCCGGCATGCATGCTCGGGCTCGACAAGAAAGCGTCCAGGACCGTTCAGTTCTGGGGAAACGCGGATGCAGATTTTACAAACTGCAACATCGTCTCGGATTCGATCGCGAGTGATGCCTTTGCCCTGGGCGGCAGCGCGAAGGTCACCGCGCCCTGCGTGGATGCTGTTGGCGGCGACTATGTGACGGCCTCGCTGACGCTGACGTCATGCGCAGCCGTGACGACAAACTCTCCTTACGTGCCCGATCCTTATGCGTCGGTGCCAGCGCCGCTCGTTTCCCCGACTTGCGCGAGCGGTCCGACCAATGGCGTCCTGTCTCCCGGCCGCTATTGCGACGGCCTCAGCCTTAGCGGCAACGTCACGGTCCAACCGGGTGTCTATGTCGTTTCCGGCGGCGCGTTCAAGATCAATTCGAACGCCGCGATCAGCGGCAACGGTGTGACGTTCTACCTTACCAACAATGCCACGATGCAGGTCAATGGCAACGCCACGCTGACTCTTACGGCACCAACAACCGGAACTTATTCGGGAATACTCTTTTTCGGTGACAGGTCGATGGCCTATGCCGATCAGACATTCAACGGTACGGCTACGACCCGTCTTACGGGAGCTCTCTATTTCCCGAGCCAGAACATCGAGCTGCTCGGCAATTTCAGCGGCTCGGGCGGTTGCATGCAGGTCATAGGGGACACGATCTATTACACCGGTTCGGCCACGTTCAGCACATCCTGCCCCAACAGCGGCATGGCGAGCATTAACGTGCCCGGCAACGTTTCCGTCGTGGAGTAGAAACCATGCCTGATCCAGTCGCCGCATCGGCTATTCGCAGGACAGTTCGCGGCTTTGCGCGAGACCTCCGCGCCACCGCAGCCATCGAATTCGCAATCATCGTTCCGGTTCTTGCGCTCGTCACGCTGATGATTTCCGACGCCAGCGACGTTGCGACGGGTGCGTCGCATATGGAAACGGCCATTCGCGCCAGCGTGCAATATGCGATGAACGGGGGCACGGACATGACGCAGGCGCAAGCCGTCGGCGTTCAAGCATGGCAAGCCAGGCCCAGCGGCTCCTCCCTCACCGTGACAAGCATGTGCATGTGTCGCGCCGGCGCAGGTATCTGCAATCAGATATGCTCCGACGGCAGCCAGCCGCGGACTTTCGTCAGCGCCCAGGCCTCCGCGCCGCTCGGCGGGACGTTCGTTCACATTCAAAAGACACTGAGCGAAACCGTAAGGGTCCACTGACCATGCGCGGATGCAGAACACTCGACGAGCTTCTTCGGCAGGAAAGCGGCGCGACGGCGATTGAGTTCGCGATCGTATCCAGCGTTTTTTTTACATTTGTGATCGGCATCGCTTATGTCGGGATCATCCTGTTCAACAACATGTCCCTCGACTACGCCGTCGAGACCGCCGCGAGAACCGTTGCCCTGAACAACTCCGCGACGGAGTCGCAAATCGCGAACAATGTGAATGCCTATCTGACGTCGGCGGGATTGCCCGCTGCGACCGTGGAATACACCACTTCCACCATCGACAACGTTTTGACCGGCCACATCGTCGCGGACTACAGTCAGGCTTACACCCTTCCATTCGTGAGCACATTTCATCTGCAGTTCAGCGCCGACGCATACGTTCCATTGCAATCCGTCATTCAATCTTAGCGCGACGAGGCGATTATTGCGCTTTGCTCGGCCACGAAAAAGCGAAAGATCCAACATGCTCAAGAACCTGTCACTCGCGTGCGCGATTCTTGCATTGGGCGCGGCCGGGGCCTCAGCGAAGAATTACGTTCTCAACATCGGCCTCGACGGATTCTGCAACACGTTTTCGCTGACCACGTCGGGAGCGTCGGTGTGGGGCACGCGATCCGGGTGCGGATACACGGACGTGGAAGGAGGAACCGTCGCGAAAGTGGCCCTCGACTCCCAGGGCACCTATATCGTCGCGAACGACTCGAACGATCTGGCCGAGGTCTTCACCTGGTATTTCACTCCGCCGGCGAAAAAGTCGGGCGCCGGAAAATTCGTGCTGTATTATTCCGACGGCTCTCAGCAGTATGAGGCGCTCTCCGGAACATACTCGCCGACGCAGTCGGGCGCCACGCGCGGCGGGCCCGACGCGACAAAGCCGCACTGAGAGTGGGTGCGGCTTTCTTAGTTTCTACCGCCTCGCCCGCTTTTTCACGCGCTTCTCGGTCTCCTCCGCGCGGCCCTTGTGCTTCAAGCTCTTCTTCAGCGCCGCCATCAGATCGATAACGTTCGTATCCTCGACCGGCTCGGCCTGGACGATCTTCTCGCCCTTCTCCTTGCGATGGATGAGTTCGCGCAGCGCCTTTTCATAGCGATCCTGAAATTTGTCGGGATCGAACGGACCTTCCTGCTGCTCGATGATCTTGGTTGCGATCTCGATCATCTGTTTGTTCGGGCGAGTCTCGGGAATGTCGTGGAAAGCCTTCTTCGGCTCGGCGACTTCGTTCCGCATACGGAGCGTATAGGCGACGATACCCTTGTCGCGCGGCTCCAATGCGACCAGCCGCTCGCGCGTGTGCATGACCACGCGGCCGAGCGCGATGCGCCCGGTCTGGCGCAATGCATCGCGGATCACGACATAGGCATCCACGCCGCTGTCCTCGTTCGGCACCAGATAGTAGGGCTGGTTCCAGAACAGGCGGTCGATGTCGCCGGCATCGACGAAGCGCTCGATCTCCATCGTGTGCGTGGTTTCGAGCTTGACGGCGTCCAGCTCCTTCGGCGTCACGACGACATAGTTGTTCTTCGAGATTTCATAGCCCTTCACAAGATCGCTGCGTTCGACCGGCCCCGTATCGGGATCGGTGGGCACCATACGGATGCGGTTGTTGGTCTCGGGATTGAGCAGGTGAAACGAAATGTCGTTTGATCGCGAGGTCGCGGTAAACAGCGCCACTGGGCACGACACCAGCGACAGCCGCAGATGCCCCTGCCAGATTGGCCGGCTGCTCAGCTTGGCCGCGCCCTCGTCTCGTGCGGTGCGCGTCGTCGGCTTCTTGCGCTTCACAGACTTTTTCTTAGCCGCCATATCCGTTCCTCGAATATTTGTTCCAAAATAACGCAGTCGCGGAAGAAAGTTTCCCGCAAGCGAGATATGCGCCTGTGCGGCTCTCCCCGCTATTGCACATTTCAGGGAAGTGATAGCGTCTCGCGCCGCCCACGAGAATCCTTCCAATGCTGCGTCAAGTCTTGCTGTCACTGGCCCTGGGGCTCGCAACTCTGCCGTGTCAGGCCCAAACGATGCACAATCTCACGCATCAGGCGCCGGACGGCGCGCTCATCACATTTCAGCTGACTGACGGCACAGTGCTCGCACAGGGCAACGCGGAAACCGACTGGTGGAAGCTGACGCCCGACAACAAGGGCAGCTATCAGAACGGCACCTGGACCAAAATGGCCAGCCTGCCGTCCAGCTATCAACCGCTCTATTTCGCCGAAGCCGTGCTGGCGGACGGGCGCGTGGTGATCATGGGCGGCGAGTACAATCACAACCAGTTCTCCTTTACCAATCTGGGCGCGATCTACGATCCCAAAGCCAACACCTGGACGATGCTCGATCACCCCAAGGGCTTCGACTACATCGGGGACTCGCCATCGATCGTGCTTCCCGACGGACGGTTCATGCTCGGCGCGAAGTTCAAGAAGCTGCTCGCGTTCCTCGATCCGGTGACGCTGAAGTGGACAGCGATGCCGAACAAAGGGAAGAACGATTTCAACGCGGAGGAAGGCTGGACGCTGCTGCCCGACGGCACGTTCCTGACGTTCGACGTCAAGAAGCATCCCAAGTCGGAACGCTACATTCCCGAGAAGGGAAAATGGGTGAATGCCGGCGACGTGGCTGCCGATCTGTGGGAGCCACAGAATTGCTGCGGCTGCATCCCCTACGATCCGAACAAGCCCTGCTATCAGCCGCCCGGCGAGGTCGGCCCCGGCATTCTGCGCCCGGATGGAACTGTGTTCGCCGTGGGTGGAAAAGCGAGCGGCGGGAGCAATGCCCATACCGATATCTGGACGCCACCCAGCGTGGGCGACAGGACGGGGCACTGGAGCGCGGGCCCGGATTTCCCGAGTAACCAGGACGCGGGGGACACCTATGCCTCGCTCTTGCCGAATGGCAACGTGCTCTGCCAGACCCTAGACGGATCGCTCTTTGAATTCGACGGCACGCATCTGATCCACGAACCGTTCAACGGTGCCGGTGGCTCGCTTATGGTGCTGCCGACCGGTGAAATCCTTGTCGGCGGGTTCGCCGTCTATCAATCCACGGGAACGTATCAAGCGTCATGGGCGCCGACGATCACATCGTCACCTTCGAGCGTGACGCGCGGGTCGAGCTATCAAATTTCCGGCACGCAGTTCAACGGATTGTCCCAGGCCAACCAGTTCGGCGACGAGGACACGACCGCCACGAACTATCCTCTCGTGCGCATCACCAACAATGCGACGAGCCACGTCTTCTACGCGCGCACGCACGATCACAGCACCATGGGCGTCGCCACCGGTGCCGCGATCGTTTCGACGAATATCGACATTCCTTCCGGCATGGAGACGGGCGCGAGCACGCTTGCCGTCGTTGCCAACGGAATTCCGTCAACTCCGGTCGCCATCACTGTGAACTAAAGAGAGAGGATGCGTTTCATGTTTCGTCGTATCGCTTTGCTTGCCGCCACGCTGGCCGCGGCCTTGCCGTCGCTTGCCAACGCGCAAACTATGACCAACCTGCTGCACCTGCCGCCGGATGGCGCCGAAATCACGATGCAGCTGACCGACGGCACGGTGCTTGCGCAGGGTTTCAACGACAGCGATTGGTACAAGCTGACGCCGGACATCAACGGCAGCTACCAGAAGGGTACCTGGACGAGAATGGCGGATCTGCCTGCGGGCTATGCGCCCTATGCGCAGGCCGAGGCAGTGCTGGCGGACGGTCGTGTGATCATTTCCGGCGGTGAATACAATTTAGGCGTATTCGCATTCACCAACCAGACAGCGATCTACGATCCCGTCGCGAACACCTGGACGATGATCAATCCGCCGAAGGGCTGGAAGAACATCGGCGACTCGCCGTCGATCGTCCTGCCCGACGGACGCTTCGTCCTTGGATACAAGTTCAAGACGAAGATGGCCGCGCTCGATGCCGCGACGCTGACATGGTCGGCGATACCTTCGCTCAACAAGCAGGGCTGGCATGCGGAGGAAGGCTGGGTGCTACTGCCCGATGGCACATTCCTTACTGTCGACGTCAAAGCGCATCCCCATACCGAACGTTACATCCCCGAGAAGGGCAAATGGGTCAGCGCCGGCGACACGCCCGGCGACCTTCGCGGCCCGCAGAATTGTTGCGGGCATTGCATCCAGTATGGCCCGAAGAACAAGTGCTACGATCCGCCGGGTGAAACGGGGGCGGCAGTTCGCCGTCCGGATGGCACCGTGTTCGCGACAGGCGCCCTGCCGGAAGGCGAGACCAAGGCGCACACGGCCATCTGGACGCCGCCGAGCCCCGGCAACAGGAGCGGTCATTGGACGGCGGGACCGGATTTCCCCAACGGTGACGAAGGCTTCGATACACCCGTGGCCATGCTGACGAATGGCAACGCGCTTGCCGAAGGTTCCAGCGGTTCGCTCTACGAATTCGATGGCACGACCTTGAAGCACGAACCCTTCAACAGCGCGGGCGGTGCTCTGATGCCGCTTCCATCCGGCGAAATGCTGATCGGAGGTTTTGCGGTTTACAAATCGACCGGTACCTACGATCCATCCTGGGCACCTGCGGTCACCGCATTTCCTTCCAGCGTGACACGCGGCTCGTCCTATCAAATCTCCGGAACGCAGTTCAACGGGCTGAACCAGGGCGCCGCGTTCGGTGACGAATTCGATAGCCACACCAACTATCCACTGGTGCGCATCACCAACAACGCCACGGGCCATGTGTTCTATGAACGCACGCACGGCCACAGCTCGATGGGTGTTGCAACGGGTTCCGCGACGATCATGACGAACTTCGACGTTTCCGCCGCCACAGAAACCGGCGCAAGCAAGCTCGAAGTCGTCGCGAACGGCATCCCGTCACCGGCGGTGAACGTAACCGTCAACTAATCCACGCGCCTCAGCGACCTGGCCGTGCTGCGGTCAGATCGCTAAGGCGCGTGCTGTTCATATCCTGCCCGGTCGCCTGCCAATCGTCGAAGCTCGTCACCGATTGCGGCGGCAGGGCGATGTGAAGCGGGCCTGATGCAAAGGCATGGGGTGTGAATATAGTCACGCAGATCACGAGATACTTGTGCGTGACCACGCTCCGCATGACAGCGCCAAGACTAGCCTTCAATTGTCGAGCAGAAAGCCTTCGACTTTCATCTGCTCCGCCGGCGACAATTTATCGAAAGCGGCACGCGCTTTCGCGCCTTCGCCGTCGTGCCACCGGACTGCCTCGGCGATACTGCGCGCGCGGCCGTCGTGCAGCAATCCGCCTTGCGAGAGATTGGCAGCAACGTCCCACAACGGCGCGGTGCGCCATTCGGATGACCGCACCCCACCCTCCGCAATCCCATCGTCGAGGCCCGGGCCCATGTCGTGGAGAAGCATGTCCGTGTAGGCATGCACGAGACGACCCTTCGAATCTGTCAAGGTTGCGTGACAGTCCGCACACCCCAGATTCCGGAACAGCGCAAATCCGGCACTAGATTCATTTTTCGGTGGCGGGTGTCGTAGAAACCGCAGATAGGCAGCGATGACATCGCGAGATGCATCCGGCACTTCAATGACGTCGATCGCGGCTGCGCGGCACGCTTTTTCCGCCGCCGTGCATTCTCCATAGGCCTGCGGATGTCCCGGCGTCGAAATTCCGAAGTCGCGCTGGAACGCGATTTCGATCTGCGATGCCAGTTCCGGCGTCGTCGCCTTCCAGCCCCAACGGCCGAGTTTGCGCGTCCCGTCCGCAGCCACGACCCATGACGGACGCCCGCCATGGGTTTGGCTCACAATCACGCTTTCAGGAACATCCTCCAGGAGAGCCGTTCCGAAGAGGGATGGTGCGCGGCGCAACCCCGTTCGTGATTCCGGCGCCAGAGCGCCGTAGTGAAGTTTCTCAAAAGTCAGTCTGGCGGTGCGTATGCCGCCATCCATATTCCATTGAAAGGCGGCATCCGCTTCCGGCTCAAGTCCCGGCAGTGCCTGCGTCTGAATCTGCGAACCGTAAACCGGATCGGGAGTTCCGTCGTTTCGGCCGACGCGGATCGTCATCCCCGAGCCGATGGCATCTTCCGCGACACGGCCCGCGCCGCCGCCGGCGTGACAGGCGTTGCACGATCGCGCATCGAACAGAGGGCCAAGCCCTGCACCATCGGTTTGCGATGATCGCGCCGAGACCCAGGTCCGTTTGAACAGCGCCCATCCGCCCGCAGCGTCAAATTCTCTCTTGGCGTGATCGATCGGTGCGGCGGAAGCGACTGCCGAGATCAACACAACCGCAACAACGAAAAACCGCGACGCCATCGTACCGCCTTGGGTTCACCGTCTAGCACATGCTGCAGAGGCGCGTGAAGAAATCCCATCGCGCGCTGGGAAATGTGCACGTTAACGTTGAACACAATGGAGGTGCGAAACGCCACGTGCATGCTGGCTTGCGAATGCCAAGGCTGATACACTTCATCAAGCAAAAGCGTGTGGGGAATTCCTATGACAATTTCGCGACGGCTCGCCTTGGGCTGGGCCTCTGCTTTGGCCCTGACGGGCGGCACAACCCAGGTCAGCCTGGCATCCGCGATCAAAAGTGCTTCGAAGGCGCTTGCTCCACGCAAGCATCCTCCGCAGCAATCCTCCTTCCAGCTATTCCTCGAGCAGCTTATCCACCGCGACGAGTCGAACCACGTGCCGCATTACGCGGAAGTCTCGGTCGCAGCGCCCGATACGGCCTGGTACGCGGTGGACACGCTTGACGGCCCCAAATACCGCATGACCAACACGTTCTATAAAAAGCGGGGCTATCGCCTGCGGCGTGTCAGCGCGTTCAAGACGAAAGAAGGCACGCGCTTTTCGGCGATCTGGGAACTCATTTCAGGCCCCGAATGGCATTCCGCGCACGGCATGAAGCAGGCCGCATTCGACACCAAGACCGCCACCTATGCCGCCAACGGCTACAGACTCGCCTTTGTAGATGCGCGTGTCGATTATGCAGCGATCTGGGAACGCGGCGATCCGTCGTCGCAGATAGTTTTCTCTTCGCTGTCCGCCAACGAATTTCAGCAGCAGGTCGCAGCCCTTGCGCCACAGGGCTATTGCCCGGTGCGGATTTCCAGCCTTACCAGCAGCGGCGATAGCCGTTTCGCGGTGATCTTCGAGAAGCAATCGATGGACTGGCATGCGCAGGTCGATCTGAGCTTCGCCGATTTCCGCAAGACCTGCGCCATCATGAAAGCGCAGGGGTATCGCATGACGGATGCCAGCGGCCATGTATTGAACAAGAAGCCCATCTTCTCCGGGATCTGGCAGAAGGCCTAGCCAGGGGCCAGGCCTTCTGCTGCCGTGATAGCTATGCCGCGCGGGCCGCTGAGCGTGCGGGCAAAAAGTGCGGGTTGCGCACCAGCACTGCGGTCACGAGCGCGATCAGGGCGCCGACCGGGAATATCTCGATGAACGTCATCGGCCAGCGGAACAGGGGGTTGGCGTATTGCGCGCGGAATTGGGCCATCTCCGCCACCGTTTTCTGATACTCCGCCGCGCTCACATGCGCCGCGCGCTTGGCCTGCAGGATGCTGTTGGCATAGTCGGCCGCGAAGTCGTAATGCGCGATGGCGCAATAGGCCTCCCACACGATCACATAGGCCACGCCCGCCACTGCCGAGATGCCGAAGCCGATGGCCAGCGCTTTCCAGAACCCGATCACCCCGCCCTGCATGTTGTCGCGATACTGCTTCACACCGACAAGAATGGAGGACAAAGCCACCAGCATGATGAGATAGCCGAGGAAGACGCTCGAATGCGGCGGCTGCCCGCCCGAGAAGATGATCGTCGCCGTGATGCCGAGTGCAACCACCGCGCCCGAAATGATGCCGTAGATGAAGATGGTGCGGGTCATGCCCGTGCCCCCTGTTTGCGTTGCGATGCGCAACGCTGCCCCTGAATCCGGCGGCGAGTATATCGCCCAAATGGGTGAATTCGCCCGTTTCACCTATTCGTACCAGCCCTCAAGGGATCAGATGCAGGCTTCGCGCCTTGCTGACGGCCTGGCCCCGGCTGCTGACTTCGAGCTTGGCGTAAAGATTGGTTGTGTGGGTCTTCACGGTATTGGGCGACAGGCCGAGGGTGCGGGCGATGTCTTTGTTGGAATCGCCGGTTCCAAGCCGCTCCAGAACCTTCATTTCCTGACCCGTGAGCCCAAGCGACACCTGCGCCGCGGTGTTGAGAGCAAATGGCCCCGGCGCAGCGCGCGCAGTCAGCTTCCAGCCTACCCAGACCCCACCTGCGGCAAAGGCGGTTCCGATGATCCCAACGTAGATTTCACGCGAGAACATGCGCGCAACATATTGATATTCCAGCCATTGCAGCACGAAGGCGCCAACAGCCAGAACTGCTGCCCAAAGGATGATCGTCCGCGTCATGGCCGGATGGTCGGATATCGATTGGCGGGAGACAAGGTGGTGGGCTGCGAAGAAACTGGCGCCCACTCGCGCGTGTCGCGCTCCGTGGCGCTCAGTTTTTGTAAGTTCGCTGCGCTCATTAACAAAAACTGGCGCGCCCTAGGGGAGTCGAACCCCTCTTGCAGGAATGAAAATCCTGAGTCCTAACCGATAGACGAAGGGCGCAGAGCGGGCGTGTTTACCGGGCCGTTCCCCCCTTGGCAAGCGGCTGCTCAAACACCCGCAGGTGCGGCGTCTTCGAGTTGAAGTTGCACTCGTGTCCGTCCTTGCCAATCGTCGATTTTGAGGCGCCCGGCGGCATGAATCGCCTTGCCGCGAGAGGCCATCAGCCCTTTGCCCAAATCCGTGTCTGCTGCGCGAAACGCAATCGCGTCCAGCCGCGCGCCATCGCCACCGGCGAGGCGTAGCCGGACATGATCCTTGCCGACGATATCGGCGAAGACGACGCGCGCGTCGGCGATGGCGACAAGCGGTTCCGGGTTCCCCGCACCATAGGGACCTGCGAGCGCGATCTCGCGCACTATCGCTTCGGTCGCGCCGGCCGGCGACACGAGCGTGTCGATATGCAGATCGAGAGCGCCCGAAAGTGCCTCGCCGCCTTCCGCGAAACGTCGCGCGAGGAAGGCGTGAAACGGTCCTTCCTGCTCTGCGGTGAGCGAGAAGCCCGCCGCCATCGCGTGACCGCCACCCGTCGCGATCAGTCCTGCATCCTTCGCCGCGCGCACGATGGCGCCGATGTCAACGCCGGGAACGGAACGCGCGGAACCCCGTGCCATTCCACCTTCGAACCCCGCGACGAAGGACGGCTTTCCGAAACGATCCTTGAGGCGCCCCGCGACGATGCCGACGACGCCTGCATGCCAGCCTTCTTTTGCCGCGAACAGAAACGGCAGGTTGTCCTGGAGGCCCGCCATGGCGATGGCTTCTTCCAGGATGAGTTTCTCTATCGCCTGGCGCTCGCGGTTGTGCAGATCGAGCGCGAGCGCGAACTCTTCCGCCTCGGTTCCATCGCGCGCGGTCAGCAGATCGGCGCCAAGAGTGCAGCGTCCAACGCGGCCGCCGGCATTGATCCGCGGCCCGAATACATAGCCCATGTGATAGGGCGTGAACGGCGCGGTGACCTTCGCGATTGTCGCGAGCGCAGAAAGGCCCGGTCGCTTGGACCCGAACTGCGCGAGACCGGAGCGCACGAAGGCGCGATTGACACCGACGAGCGGAACCACGTCGCAGATCGTCGCGAGCCCCACCAGATCGAGAAGATCCCGCAGATCGGGCTCGGGGATATTCTTTGTGATGTAGTAACCCGCATCCCGTAGCGCGCGGTTGAGCGCGACGACGAACATAAAGGTCACGCCCGCAGCGCAAAGATAGGTGAGACGTGATGTGTCGCCAGCCTGATTGGGATTCACCTGTGCAAACGCCGGCGGCACGTTCTCGACAGCGTGATGATCGAGCACGATGACGTCGAGACCCAGATCGCGCGCGGCGCTTAGCGCATCCGTCGCCGTCGCGCCGCAATCCACCGTGATGACGAGGCCGGCGCCTTCGCTTTTCAGTGTGCGCATCGCGTTTGCAGACGGTCCGTAGCCCTCCGTCATGCGGTCTGGAATGTAGATGCGCGTCGTGATGCCGAGCGCCGCAAAGAAGTCGTGCAAGAGCGCCGACGAACACGATCCATCGACATCGTAGTCGCCGAAGATCGCGGCGCTCTCGCCGCTTTCGATGGCGTGCCGCGCCCGCGCGACGGCCCTGTCCATGTTCAGCAGGGTCAACGGATCGGGCATCAACCGCTTGAGCGTCGGATTCAGGACATCCTGAAGGTCATCGGCCTTGATGCCGCGCCCCACCAGCAGCCGCGCGAGCGCAGATGAAATGCCGGACGCAAGCGCCAATTCGCGCGCGGAATCCTCATCGGCCTCTCGCAGAATCCACTGTCGGCCCGAGAAGGAGCGCACGACGCCAAACGCCGCGGCAGTTTCGCGGGCGACGGCGCTAGCTGACATCCTTGCGGCGATGGCGGGCGCGGATCCAGCGCACTGTCCCGGTGGCGGAGCGCATCACGACGCTTTCGGTGAAAATATGTTCGCGTGTCACCTGCACGCCGCGCAGCATGGAGCCGTTGGTAACGCCGGTGGCAGAAAACACGACGTCGCCGGACGCGAGGTCCATCAAGGTGTATTTCTTGTTGAAATCGGTGATGCCGAGCTTTTCCGCGCGGCGCTTCTCGTCATCCTTCTTGAACACGAGGCGCGTCTGTATCTGCCCACCCACGCAGCGCAGCGCAGCAGCCGCGAGAACGCCCTCGGGCGCACCGCCCTGCCCCATATAGATGTCGATGCCCGTCGCCGGATCGCTGGTTGCGATCACACCGGCAACATCGCCATCGGTGATGAGTTGCACGGCCGCGCCGGTGCTGCGCACGGCGGCGATGATTTTCTCATGACGCGGCCGGTCGAGGATCAGCGCCGTGATCTCGTGCGGTTTCACACCTTTCGCCTTGGCGAGTGAACGGATGTTCTCCGCCGGATTGGCGTCGAGATCGATGACGCCGTCCTTGTAGCCGCCGCCGATGGCGATCTTGTCCATATAGGTGTCGGGCGCATTGAGCAGCGTGCCGGGTTCGGCCATCGCCATCACCGCAAGGGCGCTGGGAAGCGCCTTTGCCGTCAGCGTCGTGCCTTCCAGCGGATCGAGCGCGATGTCGACCTTGATACCGCCGCTTCCGACCTTCTCGCCGATGAACAGCATCGGCGCCTCGTCGCGCTCGCCCTCGCCGATAACGACCGTGCCGTCGATGGGCAGGATGTTGAAGGCGCGGCGCATCGCTTCGACCGCGGCCTGGTCCGCGGCATGTTCATCACCGCGGCCGATCTGGCGCGCGGCCGAGATCGCCGCCGCTTCGGTGACGCGAACGGCTTCGAGTGCAAAGGACCGGTCGAGCGGGTTTGCCATGAATTCTCCAGTGATTCAGCCAGCTTCCATCGGAATCATTATAGGCGGGGCCAGAACCTTGTCCGAGGCCGCGATGACCTTCAAGGCGGCAGAAACGGCCACTTGCGTGGTGTCGTGAGTGACCATGACGACCGCGACGGGCTCTCTGGGCGCCCATGCCCGCTGAATCATGCTGCCGATGGAAATGTTGAACTGAGCCAGATGCCCCGAAATTTCGGCCAGTACGCCGGGTGCGTCCAGAACCTCGAAACGGAGGTAATAAGCCGACGAAGCGGCCTCCAGCGGAGCGGGAACCAGTGGCGCAAGCGTGTGGGCCGGCTTGCCGAAAGCAGGTTCGAAAGAACCGAGGGCAATATCGACGATGTCGGCTATGACGGCGGAGGCTGTAGGCCCCTCACCCGCCCCGCGGCCCTCGAATACGAATGGGCCGGCCGCGCCGGCATCGGCGACCACCGCGTTGAACGGTCCGTCAACGTCGGCGAGTGGGCTTCCCAACCGCACCATCGCCGGCTGAACGCGTTGATAAATGCCGTTCCCGATCCGCCGCGTAACGCCGAGCAGCTTGATGCGATGGCCAAATTCGCGCGCGTAGCTGATGTCGTCGGGCGTGATCTTCTCGATTCCCTCGACATACATGTTCTCAAGATCGGGCTGCGTTCCGAACGCAAGGCTCGAAAGGATCGCGAGCTTGTGCGCCGTGTCGCCGCCACCAACATCGAGCGTCGGGTCGGCCTCGGCGTAGCCAAGCTCCTGCGCTTCCTTCAGCACTTCGGCGAAGGACCGTTCCGTCTTCTCCATATTGGTGAGAATGTAGTTGCAGGTGCCGTTGAGAATGCCGGTGACCGATACGATGCCGTGCGCGATCAGGCTTTCGCGCAAGGCCTTGACGATCGGGATTCCGCCGGCGGCGGCGGCTTCGAACTTCAACGCCAGACCGCGATCCTCGGCCATCTTCGCCAGCCGCGCGCCGTGATGCGCGAGCAGCGCCTTGTTCGCGGTGACGACATGCTTGCCCGCAAGCAGCGATGCTTCGACAAGCTCGCGCGCGACACCCTCTTCGCCGCCGATCAGTTCGACGACGACATCGGCATTCGTCTTTGCCAGATCGACTGGATCGGCAACCCACGAAAATCCGGAAATGTCGCCAGCACGGGGCTTCTGCTTGTCGCGTGCCGATACTGCAACGATCTCCAGATTGCGTTCGGCCCGTTCGGCGAGTTCACCGCCGCGCGCGTGCAAGGCTTTCAGCACACCGCCCCCAACGGTGCCGATGCCGGCGATCGCAATGCGCAGAGGTTCTTTCATAAATCCGTCATCGCCGGCGATGCTCCGCCGGTCCAAAAATCGCGCTGTCCGCGTAAAGGATAAGAGTAGCCGGCACAAGGCCGGCCACGATGGCCGAGACGGCTCAACCCGAAACGTCTCTAACTCTGCAGGAATATCTCGGCGCGGCGATTGCCGTCTTCACCCTTGGGCATCGACTCGTAATAGACCGGCTGGCTGTCGCCGACTGCCTCCACAAGCACGCGGTTCGCCGGAACACCCTCGCGGATAAGTTCTTTCGCGACCGCGTTGGCACGATCCTGCGACTTGTTGAAGATCACTTCGAGGTGCTTCTCAACTGGCATATTCGATGTCCGGCTGGAGGCATGCCCGACAACGCGGACATAGCCCTGACCGCCGGACTGCTTGAACGCCTCCACCGCGGCGCGGACCTGCGCGCGGGCATCGCTGTTCAACAAAGTGCCGTCACCAGGGAACAAAACAACAGCCGCGGGCGGCAAGCCCTGCGCGTTGGCATAAACAGCCTGTGTAGACGCTGGAGCCTGCAATGCATCAAGATTGGCGACCACTGCCCCGCTCATGGACTCCGGACCGCCGACACTGGCATGTGAAGCAGGCGCCGATCTCATCTTGACAGTCGGTTCTGTGATCGCCGCCATGCGTGGCGACGTGCCGGCGGCACCGGCCGTCTGGTTGTAACGCGCGATGATCGGCTGCGGCACGAACTGGCCGACGGTCGCGTCGAGCGGCGGCGCCGTCGAGGGCCTGAAACCAAGCGCCGCATCCGACGGCGAAACAGCCATCGCCGTTTGGGGCGCAGGGGCTGGGGACTGGCTGTCGGCGACCGGCGCAGGCTCGGCCGGTGGCAAATTCGATGCAGTCGGGGCTGGTGGAGGCGCCGGTGCCGTCGGCGCACTCGCATCTACAGTCGGCGAGTTGTCGCTCTGCGTGTCCGCGCTAGACGTATCCGGCGCTGGCGCAGACACTGTCGGCGGCGAGTTCTGCGGCACGACGACATCGTTCGAAGCGACCTGCGACGGCGGCGGGGGCGGTGCGGCTGCCGGTTCCGTGCCTCCGCGCAAGGCATCGGCGCTGTATTGCGAGCGCGAGCGATCGGCGGCGAGCGACTGAGTCACCTGCTGCTGTTCGTCATAAGTTGACGTCGGCACCGGCCGATCAGGGATCGCGGCGAGATCGGGCGTCTCCCCCGGCGACGTTTCGGTGTCGGATGGACCGCTGCCGCCAACCCATGTCGTGGGATCAACCCAATCGGGGATGCTCGAACAGGCCGTCGCGCCAAAGGCGACCAGCCCAATGACGCCCATGCGCGCGCAAACCCTCTTCAAGCCGTCTAACTCAAACGTCATCGAAAAGCCTCCGTCGCCCGCGGCAAGCCGCAGGACCAGCGGAATCCATATACAGGGCCGCCGCCGCGCTTCCAAGTGAAACGGCAGCCAAATCCATGAAATCTTATAATAACTTGGCTTGACCGGCCTCGGAGCCAGGCCTGTCTTGCGGCAGTGCAGCATCGCGGGTTATCACACGGGCGAATCTCGGCGGACAGCATCAACATGAACAAGAAGCCCAAGGACACCGCCACGGACGCCCCCAAAAGCGATTACGCCATCAGTGATCCGGCCATCTTCGCGCGGAACATGATGCAGGTCGGCCAGCAATCGCAGAAGCTGCTCTCCGATTTCATGAAGCGGCAGAGCGCGAAGGGCAACACCGGCCCATCCGATCCGCTGAACCTCATGGGCATCTTCTCGTCACTTCTGAAGAGCATGGCGGCGCATCCGACCGTCGTAATGGAAGCGCAGTTCCAGCTCTGGCGCGACTACATGGGCCTTTGGGAACGCACCGCGACGCGCATGCTTGGTGGCGAAAGCCAGCCGGTCGTTGCGCCCGCCGCCGGCGACAAGCGCTTCAAGGACAAGGACTGGGAAGAGAACCAGGTCTTCGACTTCATCAAGCAGAGCTATCTGCTGACCGCGAACTGGATGCAGGACACGGTCGCCAAAGTGAATGGCGATCTCGACGAAAAGACGCAGAAGCGCATCGCGTTCTACACCAAGCAATTCGCCGACATGATCGCGCCGACCAACTTCGTGATGACCAATCCGGAAGTGCTCCGCACCACGATGCAGAGCAATGGCGAGAATCTGGTGAAAGGCCTGAATAACCTGCTCGAAGACCTCGATCGCGGCGAAGGGCAGCTCGCCATCCGCCAATCGGCCGACGCATTCCGGATCGGCGAAAACATCGCGACCGCGCCGGGCAAAGTCGTCTTCCGCAACGAACTGATCGAGCTTCTGCAGTTCGATCCAACGACCGAGAAGGTCTATGAAAAGCCCCTGCTGATCTTTCCGCCCTGGATCAACAAGTTCTACATCCTCGATCTCAAGCCCGAGAATTCCTTCATCCGCTGGGCTGTCGGCCAGGGCTACACCGTCTTCATTGCCTCCTGGGTGAACCCGGACCGCAAGCTCGCGCAGAAGACGTTCGAAGATTATATGCGCGAAGGCATTTTCGGCGCGCTCGACGCCGTCGAGGCCGCGACCGGCGTCAATGAGATCAACTGCATCGGCTACTGCATCGGCGGCACCCTGCTGTCGGCCACCCTCGCCTATATGGCGGCCAAGGGCGACAACCGCGTCAACTCCGCGACCTTCTTTGCCGCGCAGGCCGATTTCAGCGAGGCCGGCGATCTCCAGATCTTCATCGATGACGAGCAGCTCGAGTCGATGAAGCAGACCATGGAAGCCGCGGGCGGCGTGCTCGAAGGCAAGAAGATGGGCACGACCTTCAACATGCTGCGCGCCAACGACCTGATCTGGTCGTTCGTGGTGAGTAACTACCTGCTCGGCAAGGAGCCGGCGCCGTTCGACCTGCTCTACTGGAATTCCGACACCACGCGGATGCCCGAAGCGACGCATCTGTTCTATCTCCGCGAGTTTTACAAGAACAATGCGCTGAGCCAAGGCAAGATGAGCTTCGACAATGTGAAGCTCGATCTCTCCAAGGTGAAGACGCCGATCTACCTGCAGAGCGCGAAGGAAGACCACATCGCGCCGTTCCGCTCGGTCTACAAATCGACGCGGCTGTTCGGCGGGCCGGTGCGCTTCATCATCGCGGGCTCCGGCCATATCGCCGGCGTGATCAATCCGCCGAGTGCGAAGAAGTATCAGTACTGGACCAACGACAAGGTCGGCGCGCAGCCGGATGGAAAAGTCGCGAAGCCCTATCCCGCAACCGTCGAGGAATGGCAGTCCGGCACAGTCGAGCATCCCGGCTCCTGGTGGGGCGATTGGGACGCGTGGCTGTCGAAGCTGTCCGGCAAGAAAATCCCCGCCCGCAAACCCGGCGACGGAAAACTCAAAGTCCTCGGCGATGCACCGGGCACCTATGTGAAGGTGAAGGCATCGTAGCTACGCGCGGTTGCGGCATTCACAATGTCGGGATGATCGCATCGAGCACTTGACGGCTCTCGGACCTCATCATGATGTTCTTCCTCTGGCTCGTTCGGAGAAGAGGATGTTCGTGCGAGGAAACAAGTCTGGGATTTTGCGTGCGGCGTGGATCGCACTGCTCTTTTCGATCACGCTCGTTGCGCACGCCTTCGCAGCACAGGTTAAACCTGTCGTCGTCATCCTCGGTCATTCGACAATCACGCTGAATGGCCCTTGGGCGTTTCAGGTCGGGGACGATCCCCGCCGGTCGCAACCTGGCTTAGACGATTCCAGCTGGGAACATGTCGATCTCACGCCGTCGCCCGGCGCGACCGACGGCGACGTCGGAATTGGAGATTACGTTCCCGGCTGGACCGCGAAGGGGCATCCCAAATATCACGGTTATGCGTGGTATCGCATTCGCCTGAATGTGAGGCCGCCGGCGGGTGAAGGCCTCGCGCTTCTCGGTCCGTGGGCAGTCGACAGCTCCTATCAGGCTTACGCCAATGGCGTGCTTCTTGGTGGAGTCGGCGACTTCTCGGGCGCCACTCCTACAGCACATAGCTATCAATCTCCGCGGATGTTCGTGCTTCCGCCGCAAGCGGCCGGCGGACCGATTGTCATCGCCATTCGCGTTTGGATGGGGCCTTGGGTCTCGGCGGGCAGCGGCGGCATTCACGTTGCTCCGGCAATCGGCGCGCAGAACGCAATTGCCGCGCAATACCGCCTGCAATGGCTGACGATATTCGAAGGCTATGCGGGCGATGCCGCCCTTGGATTGCTGTTCTTCCTGTCCGCTGCCGTGATGCTGTGCCTGATCCCCACCGATCCGGGCAGCAGAACGTATCTCTGGCTGGCTGTTGCCCTGACGTTGAGTGGCATACAGCGCGGCAACCAGGCGTTCTTCTTCTGGTGGGAGTTCGAGACGATCCAGGGCTTTGTGATTTTTATCGGCGCGCTGGTCAGTTCGTGCGCGCTCGGTGCATGGCTCATGGCATGGCGCAGTTGGTTCAAACTGGATCGCCCCGCGTGGCTGCCGTGGGCGATAGCGGCGCTGACAGTCACGCTCATTCTCGTGCAGCTGGTGGCCAGACCCTGGCTTTTCGGTGCGGAATTTCCAAAAGCCACTTTGGTCTGCCTTCGCTATCTGATCAGCGGCATCCGGCTGGCTTTCATGCTATCGCTCGCATTGATCATCGTTCTCGGCATCCGCCGCGAGGGACGTGAAAGCTGGTTTGCGCTTCCCGCCGTGCTGGCCTCGGTGGTGGTGCTCTTTACCGGAGAACTCGTCCAGATCGGCCTGCCGGGCATCTGGTTTCCATGGGGCATTGGGGTGTCGCTCAGCGAATATGCGTCGGCCGCTCTTGTCATGGTGCTCTGCGTCCCGATCTTGCGCCAACTGTGGTCTTATGCGGCGCGTACGGTTCCGTCACCGACGTAGCCGCGCTCAGCTTGTCTCTCTAGCGATTTTATCTGTTCACGGAATTCTCCAGCAGCCGCACAAACTCCGCCTTCTGTGCATCGTCGATCCAGCGGACGACGGCGACGAGGTCGTGCTCGTAGTCGATGAAGACGATGTTGTCGCCGTTGCCGATGAATATCACGCTGTCGTCGCGCGCGGCCGGTGCGAGCTTGCGGCCGGTGTTCAGGAACCAGTTCATGTAGCCATAGCCCGTGTTCGGGCCGGTCGGCGTTTTCGACAGCTTGATCCACGCGTCGGAAAGAATCTGCTTGTCGCCCCATTTTCCGTTGTTGAGTCCCAGCAGACCCATTCGCGCCAGATCGCGTGCGGAGATGAACATGCCGCCGCCCCAATGCCCGCCGCCCGGCACGACATGGATGCGTTTGCTGCCGATCTTGATCCACGAATTGTCATAGCCCTCCCAATGCCAGTCGTGCGACGCACCAATCGGGTCCATGACATATTGCTTGAGCACATCGGGCAGCGGGCGCTTCCACAGATGCGTCAGCGCAAGCGCCAGCGCATTCACGCGCACGTCGGAGTATTTCCATTCCTTGCCGACCGGCGGTGGCCCGGCGGCGAGTTCGTCCCACGGATTCTTGCCAGGACGGTCCGCCCACCACGGCTTGCCCCACATCGTGCCGATCCAGCCCGAGGTCTGGCGCAGCATCTCATCCCATGTGATCGGCTGGTTGTGCGGCAGATCGAAATCCGGCGACGGATGGACATAGTCCAGCACGCGGTCGTTCACGTCGCGGATCATGTGCTTGTCGAAGGCGATACCCGCCGTCGCCGACAGGAACGTCTTCGTCACCGAATGCGCCATATCGACTTTGCGCGTATCGCCCCACTCCGCGACGGTATAGCCATGACGGATGATGATGCCGTTCGCGGGCGCGTGCGGAGCCAAGGGTCCGATGGGATCGGAATATGGCCCTGCGAATTGTATCGGGATCGTGAGACGCAAATCGCGCTGATCGATCACGCCGTCGAGCGACACCGACAACTTCGTCTCATGTGCGACCGCGAAGTCGATGGCGGTCTTCAGTTTCGTGGCATCGAAGCCTTCCTGCACCGGGGTGCGCGTCGTCCACACATTGCCCGGCGGTGGAAGATAATCGGCGGCATGGACTGGGAAGGACAACGCAATAGCTGCAATAACGATACCTATCCTCCCCTTGAGGGAGGGTCGATAATTTGCGGAAGCGTAGCGACGCAAATTTCGGGGAGGGGTCCGGCGCTGGAGCAGCTCGCCCCTCCCCGAAAAACGCTTCGCATTTTTCGACCCTCCCTCAAGGGGAGGGTTGATTGTATCTTCCTTCATGTCCGCGTCCTTCGCATTGCCCTTGCGACGTCGCGGCCATTTGCGTCGCCACCCTGAACGAGACCGCGCATGACACCTTCGGCATCTCCGGGCGTGACGTTCTGCGAGAGCTTGAATTTGCCTTGGAGGGATTCGAAACGCACCGAGAAGCCCACGATCGCGTTCATCAGTGCGCCCATCTTGTCGTCCGGCACCTTGTCGATGGTCCAGGGCTTCTTCGGCAACAGCTTGCTTTCTTCCATTGCCGAGAGGTCAACCAGCAATTGCCGAAGCTCATTGCCGTCCAGGCGCCGCGCAGCGCCCCGGCCCTCGACAGCGACGTAATTCCATGTCGGGACGCGGCCTGGGGTCTCATACCAATCCGGCGACACATATGCGTCGGGGCCAAGGAAGGAAAAAGCCAGCGGCGTGCCATTCGGCACCACAGCAACTGGATTGTTGCCGGCCAGATGGAAACGCATGCTTCCATTCGAGCCTTGGTCCTCGTCGAGGACAACGGGCGCATAGGCGGCTTCAATTTTGCCGCCGATCACGCATGCGATTGTCGCAAAAACCCGCTCGCGAATAATTCCGTGCAAGGCCGCGACGTCATCGGTCGCGAAGGCCGGCGGGCGATACATCAAACAAGCCCCGCCGTCTCCGGCAGACCGCACATGATGTTGAGGTTCTGCACCGCCGCTCCCGAGGCGCCCTTGCCGAGATTGTCGAGCACCGCAATCAGCCGCGCCTGATGCGTCTTGTCGTTGCCGAGCACGAACAGTTTCATGCCATTGGTGAGCTTCAGCATCTCGGCATCGATACTTTGCGTCAGCGCACTGACCGGCGGCACCAGCCTCGCCTGTGCAGCCTCCTTTAGAGTCATCAGCAGATCGACCTTATCGAGCCCCGCAACCTCAATCAGTTTCTCGCCGCGATAGGCATCTGCGATCTCATTATAGAGATCGAACACGTTTGGCTTCGTCGGCAACGCCCACAGCTGAATCGGCACTTCCACAATCATGCCACGATAGAAGCGGCCGACATTCGGCGAGAACACAGGCGGATGCGCAAGGCCTGCATGCACGCGCATCTCCGGCTGGTGTTTATGCGAAAGAGTCAGCGCATAGGTGCGCACGGCGGTCTCGACATAGCGTGGTGAAGCTTTGTCCGCGAATTCCTCGATCATCGATTTGCCGCCGCCGGAGTATCCGGAGACGCCGGTGACCGTCAGCGGAAAATCCGGCGGCACAATTCCGGCGCGCACGAGCGGGCGCACCAAGGCAAGGAATCCGGTCGGCCAGCACCCCGGATTGCTGACGCGTTTCGCAGAGGCGATCTTCGCGCGCTGATCCTTTTCCAGCTCCGGAAAGCCGTAGATCCAGCCATCGGCAACGCGATGCGCCGAGGACGCATCGATCACACGCACAGATGGATTCTCGATCAGAGCCACAGCATCGCGTGCGGCCTCATCGGGCAGGCACAGGATCACGACGTCGGCGTCATTGATTGCCCCGGCGCGCGCGCGCGCATCTTTGCGGTCGTTGTCCGAAAGCCGGACAAGCGAGAACTCGCTGCGGCCCGCCAGGCGTTCGCGGATCTCGAGGCCCGTGGTGCCAACGGCACCGTCTATGAAGACTTTGGCTACCATAAACCTGTTTGTTCTCGCGGGGTTCGCCCGCGTCTCATTGACAGAAGATTACAAGGCCTTTTAGCTCAATATCAGTGCCGATTCCGAGTCCTTCGAATCGCGCCGCCGCAACCAGGGACGAGGCCTTTGCCTCGCGGGGAGAAGCAGATGGATTTCAACAAGCTTTGGGCGAACTTCATGGACACGGTCCAGAACCACTACATGGACTTCAACGGCCGGATCGGCCGTGCCCAGTTCTGGTACTTCATTCTCGTCTGCGTAGGCATCAATATCATCGCAGTCATCATCGACAGTATCGCCACCGGCGGCCTGCTGCGTGCGCTCGTCGGCCTGGCGCTTCTGCTGCCCACCGCCGGCATGGCCGCGCGCCGGATGCAGGACACCGGCCAAAACGGCCAACTCGTCTGGATCTGGGTGATCGTGGCGGCGTTCTACGCCGTGCTTGGCCTGTTGCTCGCTATCAGCGGGTTCGCGGCGATCGCATTCCTGTTCTTCCTCTTCAGCATCGGAGGATTGCTCGGCATCGTCTATCTGATCGCGACGATCATCATCATCTACTTCTGCGCGCAGCCGGGCACACCGGGCGACAATCAATACGGGCCACCACCGCCGGTCTGGACGCCGAACTAAAGATTTAGCGTTTCAAGGAGCGCCGCCCCTCTGCAGAGATGGGCGGCGCTTTGCTATCCGCTGGCTTGATCGAGAAGGCTGGCCGGATCGCTAGTGTATGTCGCCGCGCAGATGATAGACCGCTGCATTCAGGATGCAGTCGATCTGGCCGTGCACGCCGAAGGGCAGATAGGCCGTTTCGAACCAGACGAAACGTGCATTGGCATTCCCCTCTCCGAGCGTTCCCTGAAATGCATGCGGATGGCCGGAGATGCGCACGAGATCGTAAGATGCCTTCAGCTGTTTTCCGAAGCGCGGGGATAACTGGCAGATGTCGCTGACGCGGCGTCCTTGATGATTGGTGCCATAGGCGCGGATATGCGCCGCGCCTATGAATTCGAACTCATAGTCACGACCGCCGTTGATCACGCGCGCGACGCTGGCATGTTCCTGGTTCCCCCCAAGATCGGCGTCATCCAGCACGCTGGAATTGGGCATCGCATGCCACCCCCGCCACTTTTTCCAGGCCTGCACGATCGCCTGCGTCTCGGCGCTGACAATATCTGTGAGGCCCACCGATGCCACCGCGGTTCGCAGAGCCGGCGGCGGAGGGTTTGTTTCATTCAGAACTCGCAGCATAAAAAAAACCTCAATGAATGCCTGTTGTGACGCGCCGCTCCTTGCGCAATGCCGCAGCGATCGCATCTGACGCCGCATATCCGACCGCTTCGATCTCGAGATCCTCCGCGCCGCGGCGAAACTTGTCGAAATAGGCACAATCGCGCGCTTCATGCGCGAACGTCCGCAACCTCGTTGCAACCGTCAGCAACACCGCCGCCCTCTTTGCCTTTGCCTGACAAACCACCATTGCCATCGAACGCGGCCCTCATCTGGAAGTTGCAAACTCAATTTAGGTTTTAACGCTCATGCTTTCCCGCTGCTTAACGCGATCGCTCAAAATCGAACGGAAAAAAGCGGCCGAAGGAAAGTCCTCCGGCCGCTTTAACTTCCGCTCCGGGCAGGAACAGCCTTGCCCGGAGCATATCTGTCGCGAATTTAGAACGCCGTCGAGCCGTTCGGCGTGCCCAGCCCCGTCGGGCCGTCGTAACCGACCTTCGCCGTGCAGAAATAAGACCCGCCACAGCTGCCGTTGCTGCCGGATGTCACGTCGAACAATGCGCCGGTATTGTTGTACGGATCGCTGCCGTAATTCACGGCCCCGCCGTTCACGCCATAGACGCCGGCGACCAGGGGCGCGGCGACGCTGGTGCCACCGAACACGAGCCAGCCGGAGCGGCGCCCGCTTGTCGGCCCATACACCGCAACGCCGGTGTTCGGATCGGCGACCGCTGAAACATCGGCTTCCATGCGCTTCGAGCAACTCGAATCATGCTGCCAAGTCGGCTTCGCATACACCGTGCTGCAGCCACTGCCGGCGCCCGACCATACCGTTTCCGTCCAACCGCGGCTGTTGCTCCCGGTGACCAGATGCGTTCCGCCAACGGCAGTCACATGCGGTGACGTTGCCGGGAATTGCGGGCCGGCTGCGTAACCGCTGTCACCCGAGCTCGCCGTGACGGCGATGCCAGGATGGTTATACGCGCTTTCGTAGCTCGTCGTCCCCGACTCGCCGCCGCCATAGGAATTGGAGATCGCATGCGCACCCTTGCTGGCCGCTGTGTTCTCCGCCGTCGCGAGATTGGCATAGGATGCGGAGTTGGCCTCGATCAGGTAGATTTTGCAGTTCGGGCACATCGCGCTCGCCATGTCGAGATCAAGCGCGCTCTCCTGCGCCCAACCGGTGTTCTGCGCTGGATAGCTGCCCTGCACGCCGTTCTGATTGAACTTCCCGAAGCAGCCATTCGCCGTGGTGCAGCTCGGCAGGCCGAATTGCGAGCGATACACGCCGAGATCCGATTCCGCATTGTTGTAGCCATAGGCATCCACGATCGCGATGATCGTCGACGAGCTGCCGCTGCCGGTTATCTTGTAGGCATCACGCAGATTGGCCGGACTGTACCCCGACGGTGCCGGCGGATGCACGCGGGAGTCCGAAACCAATCGGCCCGCAGCGTCGCTTACGATGCGCGCATGGCAGCGGGCAACATGACCCGCAACCTGGCTGCACGCTGCGACGTGGAATGTTTTACCAGACCGCTGAATGTCGACCTGGGCGCTGGCACTCGACGCGAAGCCGAAAACTACAAGGGCAGAAAAAAGCCCTCCGGAAATGATCCGATGCATGCGTTGCTCCTGTTTCGATTGATCTCGCATCGTTTGCTTTTGCAATTACGCCCCGACGACACGAGGTGAACCCCTACGACACTTTTCTAGCAGAACGGGTTTCGATTCGATAGGCAATGCAAAAGAAATTATGTCACAAATTGAAAGATCAATTCAAATTGGAACAGAGCGCGCCGACCGCGCGCATGGCAAGCTGACATATCGTCAACGCCAAATTCCTCAGCGCAACGCCGAAGGAATGGCTACCCCGCGGTGAGGTCAAGCGAAATTGTCCCGCGAAGCCTGCCGCGGGCGACAACGAGCTTCGACGCGATCGATAAAATTCGAACGGCCTGAAAGCAAAACAGCGGCCCGGATTTCTCCGGGCCGCTGCTGAAATGACAGACTGTGTAACGCGTCAGCGCTTCGAGAACTGGAAGCTGCGGCGCGCCTTGGGCTTGCCGTACTTCTTGCGCTCGACCGTACGCGGATCGCGGGTCAGGAAGCCGCCGGGCTTCAGTGCCGCGCGCAGCGTCGGCTCATAGGCCACCAGCGCGCGGCTGATGCCGTGACGAACCGCACCCGCCTGCCCCGAAAGACCGCCGCCCTTCACCGTGACGATCACGTCGAACTGACCGTCTCGGTTGGTGGCGATCAGCGGCTGGCGCAGGATCATGCGCAGCACCGGGCGCGCGAAATACACCTTCTCGTCGCGATCGTTGATGATGATCTGGCCGCGGCCGGGCTTGATCCAGACGCGCGCCACGGCATCCTTGCGGCGGCCGGTGGCATAGGCGCGGCCCTTGGAGTCGCGCTTCGCGGTGCCCTGCTCGACCTGCTGGCCTTCCGGCGTCGTGGGCTTCGCCTTGATCAGCGTCGATTTCAGATCGCCAAAGCTCTTGGTTTCTTCCGCCATGGTCAGGCTGCCTTCGTCTTGTAATTCGTGTTCTTGGGATTCAGCACGCCGACATCGAATTTCTCCGGCTGCTGGGCTTCGTGCGGATGCTCCGCACCCGGATAGACGCGCAGATTGGACATCTGGCGCTTGCCAAGCGGACCGCGCGGCATCATGCGCTCGACGGCCTTCTCGACCACACGCTCCGGGAACTTGCCGCTGAGGATCTTGCCTGCGGTGCGTTCCTTGATGCCACCGATATAGCCGGTGTGGTGGTAGTAGACCTTCTTCTTCAACTTATCGCCGGTCAGCAGCACCTTGGCCGCGTTGATGACGATGACGTTGTCGCCGCAATCCATATGGGCGGTAAAGGTGGTCTTGTGCTTGCCGCGCAGGCGCAACGCGATGATCGAGGCGAGACGGCCGACGACGAGACCGTCGGCGTCGATCAGTATCCACTTCTTCTCGATCTCGGTCGGCTTGGCCGAGTAGGTTTTCATTATAACATCTCCATGGCCGGGCAGCAGAGCCCCGCAAGGCGCGCGATGTAGCGGGGCCTCGCTGCAAGGTCAAGGACAATGGCCGGAAAATCGTGCATAATCGGGCAGATTTCGATAACGGTATTATAATACCGTAGACAAGGCAAGAATTTGGCGGACAAGAAGACAGGTGAGATCCGGGTCGGGATCGGCGGATGGACGTTTGAGCCCTGGCGCGGCGGGATGTTCTATCCCAAGGGCCACGCCCAGGCGCGCGAGCTTGAATATGCCAGCCGCAAGGTCACAAGCATCGAGATCAACGGCACGTTCTACGGCTCGCAGAAGCCGGCCAGTTTCATCAAATGGGCGGAAGAAACGCCGGACGATTTCGTGTTCTCGCTGAAGGCGCCGCGCTTCGCCGTGAACCGCCGCGTACTGGCCGAAGCGGGACCCTCGATCGAGAAATTCTTCACCAGCGGCGTGCATCACCTGAAACAGAAGCTCGGTCCGATCCTGTGGCAGTTCGCGCCGCACAAGAAATATGAGCCCGACGACTTCGCGAAATTCATGGACCTGCTCCCAAAGACCGTCGAAGGACTGAAGCTCCGCCACGCCATCGAGGTGCGCAACGAAAGCTTCCTTGTTCCCGAATTCATCACGCTGCTGCGCAAGCACAACGCGGCCATCGTCTATGCGCACCACGACGATTACGCCGAGAGCGCGGATGTCACCGCAGACTTCGTCTATGGACGGCTTCAATCGTCGGCCGCGAAGGTCGAGACCGGCTACACCACCGCCGACCTCAAGAAATGGAAGGCGCGTGCCGAAGATTGGGCACAGGGCAAATCGCCGAAGGACCTCCCCGTCATTGCTAAGCCGGCAAGGCCCGCAAAGACAGATGTCTTTATGTACTTCATCTCCGGCGCCAAGGAGCGCAACCCGGCCGCGGCGCAGGCGCTGATCAAGGAACTGCGCAAGTAGCGGTTCGGCTTCCGACTCTTTATATAGACGCCATGAACGCACCATCCTCCGAACCGCTGGTCCTCACATCGCGCGACGGCCATGTGCTGAAGCTGACGCTCAACCGCCCCGCCGCGCGCAACGCGCTGAGCGAAGGCCTGATGGCCGCGCTGCAGAACGCGCTGGACGCTGCCGCCAAAGATGCCTCGCGCGTGATCGTGCTCGCTGCGGAGGGACCCGCCTTCTGTTCGGGGCACGACCTCAAAGAGATGACCGCGCATCGCAAGGAAGCTGATGCCGGCAAGGCGGCGTTCGCGGCGATTTTCGCGGAGTGCTCCAAACTCATGCAGACCATCGTGCGGCACCCCAAGCCCATCATCGCGCAGGTGCAGGGCATCGCGACCGCCGCGGGATGCCAGCTGGTCGCGAGTTGCGATCTCGCGGTCGCGTCCGCCAATGCGCGGTTCGCAACACCCGGCGTGAACATCGGCCTGTTTTGCTCGACGCCGATGGTGGCTCTCTCCCGCAACGTCTCGCGCAAGCACGCGATGGAGATGCTGCTGACCGGCGACATGATCAGCGCGAACCAGGCCTATCACATGGGCCTCCTCAATCGCGTGGTGACGCACGAAACACTCGAAGCCGAAACCATGGCGCTTGCGCAGCAGATCGTCTCCAAGCCGCGTGCAACGGTGAAGATCGGCAAGGAAGCGTTCTACCGCCAGCTCGAAATGCCGCTGAGCGAGGCCTACGACTACGCATCGAAGGTCATGACCGAAAACATGCTCCACGCCGAAGCCAATGAAGGCATCTCAGCCTTCGTCGAAAAGCGCGACCCGAAGTGGCCGGAATGAGGAAAACGCGCGAAGGCTTGCCCCGTATTCTTTTTGATACCAATGACGGTACCGCCGAGCGAGGATACGAACTCAAATTCACGCAGTCTTTGGAAGATATAGCTGCGATTGGCCAGCAAATTCATGAAGGCATGCAAGTTGTGATCTACATGCCCGAAGAACTTGAATTCATAGCAACGTTGAAATTCGACCGCGAAGCCGGTTGGTGGCTGGGTGTCCCAATCGCTGGTACGATAAAGTATCTGGACGGAACAGACGCCTAATGCCCACCTACACCGACGATTACATCAAGAGCATCCTGCGTTCGACCAAGGTGATCGCCATGGTGGGCGCCAGCGGCAATGAGATGCGACCGTCCTACTTCGCGATGAAGTATCTTCTCGCAAAGGGCTTCATCATCCATCCGATCAATCCCGGCATGATGGGCAAGGATATTCTCGGCCAGAAGGTCTATGCGTCGCTGAAAGACGTGCCCGCACCCGTCGACATGGTCGACATCTTCCGCACCGCCGACGTCGCGCCGGAGATCGTGCGCGAGGCGCTGGCCGAAAAGGACCGCCTCGGCATCAAGACGATCTGGATGCAGCTTGGTGTCGTAAGCGAAGAAGCGGCGAAGCTCGCCGCCGATGCCGGTCTCAACGTCGTCATGGACCGTTGCCCGAAGATCGAGTACGGCCGCATGTCGGGCGAGATCGGCTGGCTCGGCGTCAACCGCAAGGTTCTCGACAACCGCAAACCCCTCCTCTACGGCAAGGGCGGCAGCTTGAAATACTGATTTCGAACGACGGAGAAACGTCCATGTCCGAATACGGCTTCAACACGCTGAGCGTTCACGCGGGCGCGCAGCCCGACCCTGCCACCGGCGCGCGCGCGACGCCGATCTATCAGACGACAGCCTATGTGTTCGAGGACGCGGACCACGCGGCGGCGCTGTTCAACCTCCAGGTCTTCGGCAACATCTATTCGCGCATCATGAACCCGACGAACTCGGTGCTGGAGGAGCGCATCGCCGCCCTTGAAGGTGGCCGCGCGGGCCTCGCCGTTGCCTCGGGTCATGCAGCGCAGCTCATCGCCTTCCACCCGCTGATGAATCCCGGCGACGAGTTCGTCGCGGCGAAACAGCTCTATGGCGGCTCGATCACGCAGTTCAAGCACTCCTTCGCCAAATTCGACTGGCGCGTGAAATTCGCCGATGGCCAGAAGCCCGACACGTTCAAAGCGCTGATCACCGACAAGACCAAGGCGCTCTATTGCGAGAGCGTCGCCAATCCCGGCGGCGCGATCTGCGACATCGAGGCGATCGCGAAGATCGCGCATGATGCCGGCGTGCCGCTGATCGTCGACAACACAATGGCGACGCCCTACCTCATCAAACCGTTCGACTGGGGCGCCGACATCGTCGTTCATTCGGCGACGAAATTCCTCGGCGGCCACGGTAACTCGATGGCCGGCCTCATTGTCGATGGCGGCAAGTTCAACTGGGGCAACGGCAAATTCCCGACGCTGTCGGAGCCCTGCCCGTCCTATCACGGCATGAAGATCTGGGAGACCTTCGGCGACATGGCCTATGCCATCGCCTGCCGCGTTCTTTCGCTGCGCGATCTCGGACCGTCGCTCGCGCCGATGAACGCGTTCCTCATCATCACCGGCACCGAGACGCTGCCGCTGCGCATGCAGCGCCATTGCGACAACGCGCTCGCCGTCGCCAAGTGGCTGCAACGCCATCCCAAGGTCGCGTGGGTCAATTATGCGGGTCTCGAAGATAATGTCAGCTACGGCCTGCACAAGACCTATTGCCCCAAAGGCGCGGGCTCGATCTTCACCTTCGGCGTGAAGGGCGGCTACGAGGCCGGCAAGTCGATGGTGAACAACGTGAAGCTGTTCAGCCATCTGGCGAATATCGGCGACACGCGCAGCCTCATCATCCATCCAGCGTCAACCACGCACCGCCAGCTCGAACCCGATCAGCGCGCCGCAGCCGGCGCGGGCGACGACGTCGTGCGCCTCTCGATCGGAATCGAAAATGTCGAAGACATCATCGCCGACCTGGATCAGGCTTTGAACGCGTAACGTAACTCGAACGTCTGCCACACCGCCGCGGAGAACAGCAGCGCGGCGGTGAGTTGGTGCAGCGCGGACAGGCCGAGCGGCGCTTGCCATAGCAGCGTCGCAATACCGAGGCCGACCTGGAACAGGACGAGGCCGCCAACAAGGCTCGCGGCTTTGGCGGCGTACCCGCCGAGTTTTCTGCCGTGGACCATTCCGGTTAGCGCCATTGCGACGATGAAAACGATATAGGCGCCCATGCGGTGATCGAATTGCGCGAGGCCGGGGTCTTCGAAAAAACTGGTCCATGTGAATTTCAATTCCGGAAACACGCGGCCATCCATCGACGGCCAGGTGTTGTAGATCAGGCCAGCGTGCAATCCCGCCACCAGCGCTCCGAGCAGCATCTGCACATAGACGAGCGCGACAAGGAGCAACGATAAAATTCGTACTCCCTCTCCCCCACCGGGGGAGAGGGCTGGGGTGAGGGGGTGTCGAACATCCTGCGCCGCCCCCTCACCCTGACCTTTTCCCCCGCTGCGCGGGGGCGAGGGAATTCTCAAGTACTGAAGCGCCGTCCACAGGATCGCGCCGAGCAAGACAATCGCGACGCCGAGATGGATGGCAAGTCTGTATTGCGAGACGGAGACGCGCGTCTCCAGCCCGCTCTGCACCATCCACCAGCCGACGAAGCCCTGCAGTCCGCCGAGCGCGAATAGCAGCACCATTCGCGGCCATTCGCTGCGCGCGATCGCGCCGCTCCAGGCGAAGATCACGAACGGCACGAAAAACACGATGCCGATCAGGCGTCCGAGCAGGCGATGCGTCCATTCCCACCAGAAGATTCCCTTGAATCCCTCCAGCGTCATGCCGTGATTTTCGAGGCGGTATTGCGGGATCTGCTGATACTTGGCGAAGGCGTCATGCCATTGCGCGTCGTTGAGCGGCGGGATCGCGCCCACGATCGGATCCCATTGCGTGATCGAGAGCCCCGAGCCGGTCAGCCGCGTCAGCCCGCCGATCACCACCATGGCGATGATGATCACGGCCACGGAAAGCAGCCAGAATCCCACTGCCCGGCGGCTGGCGAAAACGCGGCGAAAACCTGCTAAATTGGCGGACATTGCGCCGTGATAGCCCGCTCCATTATGGGAGACCAGTGAAACTTTTCCGGCGCCTGCTGCGAAGTGCATTGGATCGATGGAGGGTAAGATGAAACGCATTCTGATTTCGATATTCGCATTTGTGGCGGCGGTGCTCGCCTTGGCCGCGAGCGATGCCGCAATGTCCGGCATGGCTATGTCCAACCAGCCCTCCCACATGGGCGGCATGGCCATGAAGATGACCCTGCCACCCATGCCCGCGATCTATGCCGGCCAGCCGGACAAGCAGGGCGCGCCGCTCTTCGACGGTTACGGCGACCACACCCACAAGATCACGACCGCCAATCCCAAGACCCAGGAATATTTCGATCAGGGCGTTCGCCTGCTGTTCGGGTTCAATCACGCCGAAGCGATCCGCTCATTCCGCGAGGCGGCACGCCTCGATCCCGATTGCGCGATGTGCTGGTGGGGCGTGGCGTTCGCGCTGGGCTCCAACATCAATCTTCCGATGCAGCCCGATGCGGTCAAACCCGCCTGGGCCGCGGTGCAGATGGCGCGCGCGCTCGAACCAAAAGCATCGCCCGAAGAAGTCGCATGGATCGAAGCGCTTGCGACACGCTATGCGCAGAATCCACCGAAGGATCGCCATCCACTCGACGAGGCCTTCGCGAGTGCGATGGGCAAGGTCTGGGATCAATATCCGAACGATCTCGACGCCGGTGTTTTCTATGCAGAAGCCATGATGGATACGCAACCCTGGGACTACTGGCAGGCTGATGCGCAGACACCGAAAGGCCATGGCGGCGAGATCGTTTCCACTCTTGAAGGCATTCTCAAGAAAGAGCCGCTGCATCCCGGCGCGCTGCATCTTTATATCCATGCCGTCGAAGCCTCGAACACGCCAGAGCGCGCGGAAGCCGCCGCCGACAAGCTCGAACCGCTGATGCCGGCCGCCGGACACATCGTGCACATGCCGTCGCACATCTATTTCCGCGTCGGCCGATATGCAGACGCGATCAAGGTCAACGCGCTCGCCGCGAAGAAGGACGAAGACTACATCGCGGCCTGCAAGGCGCAGGGCTTCTATCCCCTCGCCTATTATTCCCACAATATCCATTTCCTCTGGACCTCGTCGGAGATGATGGGCCAGTACGCCATGGCGCATGACGCGGCGCTGCGCGTCATCAAGGCCTCCGACGCCGGAATGCCGATCGCGGCTTCTATTCCGCCGGTGCAGCTTTATCGCATCGTGCCGGTAGTGACCGACATACGCTTCGGCCATTGGGACGATGCGCTGGCCGAGAAACTCCCTCCGGCCAAGCTCAAACTGACGATGGCAATGTACCGTTACGCCCGCGCCTTCGCCTATGCCAACAAGCACGACTTCAAGCATGCGGCGCAAGAGCGCGCGAAACTCACGGCAATGCTCAAGAAGAAAGAATTTACCGCCATCGACAAATTCGGCGTGCCCGGCACGAAGATGGCGCAACTCGGCGTCGCACTGGTCGATGGCGAGATGGCGCGCCAGCAGGGCGATCTGAAAAGGGCGATCGCGATTTTCAAGGTCGCCAACGATCTCTACGAGGCGCTGCCCTACACCGAGCCGGACTACTGGCACGAACCGGTGAGCCACATTTACGGCGCGGCACTGCTCCAGGCGCACAAATTCGCCCGGGCGGAGTTCGTCTATCGCCACAGCCTCGAGACACACCGTATCGACGGTTGGGCGCTGTTTGGTTTGGAGCAGGTACTCCGCGCCGAGGGCCGCACCGAGGAAGCCGACAAGGTCAAAGCCGAATTTGACAAGGCGTGGTCGATGGCCGATGTGAAGCTCGCATCGTCACGGTTCTAAAAGTTCATGTCGCCACGAACGAAAAAACTCATCGGCGCGATGGTGCTTCTCGTGTGGATCCCGGTCTATGCGCTGATTGCCATGGGCGTGGGTGTGCATGTGCTGCCGCACGCGCCGTGGTACGTGTCGCTGCTCTATTATGCGCTGGCCGGAACGCTGTGGATCATTCCTATTGGATTGATGTTGCCATGGATGAACCGCGAGCCGACAAGGAATTTGCCCTCCCCTTGAGGGAGGGTCGAATTTGGATTCGTGCGACAGCGCGAAGACAAATTCGGGGAGGGTATGCACCCGGTTGAGGTTTACCCCTTCCCGAAATTTGCTGGTGCAAATTTCGACCCTCCCTCAAGGGGAGGGTTGAACATTGCTCAGCTCGATCTTTTTCCCATCCACCGGCCTGCCAGGCTGCAAGCCAAGCAGCGACATGACCGTTGGATGGATGTCGATCATGTCCAGCCGCCTGATCTCGTGCGGCGAAACACCAGCACCCCACGCATAGAAAATGCCGTGCATCTGTACGATGCGCGGATCGTAGCCATGCGTCGCCTTCAATCCGCCGGTGAACGGCGTGAACGTCACCGGCCAGATGCGATTGACGCCGAGCCATGACGCCCAGCCCGGCATCTGCTCCGGACCGACCACCCAATAGGGAGGCTTCGCGACCAGCAAAAGATCGCCCGCGCGCGGCCCATCGCCCAGATGCGCATAAGCCGGATAGTGACCCTTCTTGTACACATCGAAGGCATAGGAATAGCCGCTCAGCGCTTTCGCCACACGGTCCGCGCTTTCGCCCTTGTCGAGATAGAAGAACGTGCTCGCGCCATCCGACGCTTCCTTCGCCTTGATGTCGTACATCGTCATCAGCCGCCCGATATTGACGATCGGGCCCACATCCATCATGCCGTGATCGGTGCCGATGACGAGCGTGCCTTCGCGGCCCGCCGGCATCGATTTGATCGCCGAAATCAGCTTGCCGACGATGGCATCGCATTCTCGCACCGCCTCCTGCGTCTTCCCGCCCGTGACGCCGTTATGATGCGCGACATCGTCCGGAATGTTGAAATAGAGCGCGATCAGGCGCGGGTGATCGGGCGCGGTGCTTTTCAGCTGCGCAATCGCTTCCGAGAGAATCCGGCCGTTGGACTCGCGCCGGACCCACGGCACATTCGGATTGGCGAAGCTCGCGAGCTTGCCACGCGTCTTCGACCAGCGTCCGACCCAGTTGTACACCGCGGCTTTCGTGCCCTGGCGCTCCGCCGCCTGCCACATCGCTTCGCAGCCCGTGTGCCAGTCCGCATCGCCGACGTCGATATCCTGCTCGTCGAAGAAGCCGCGCTTCGAGTCATAGAAGATGTTCGACATGATGCCGTGATGTTCCGGCCAGCAGCCGGTCTCGAAGGTCGTGTGGTTGATCAGCGAGATCGTCGGGAACGCGGGCACCAGATGCCGCGACCACGCACCTTCACGCTTCAGCCGGTCGAAGTTGGGCGTGTTCTTGGTTGCGTCGAGCTCAGCCGGCGCAAATCCGTCGAACAACACAACCACAACCGTGCGCTCCGGTGCGGCAGCCGCCCACCCCGCGGGAATGAGCACCAGCGACAGCGCAACCGCGCACTCGACAAACCGCTTCATCGTGATTTCCCCTCACCCCTATTCGGGATGATAGTGAAACACGCTGTCCAGCGGTACCCCGAAAACGGCCGCGATGCGAAACGCCGCCTCAAGGGAAGGCGAATATTTGCCCTGCTCGATGGCGTTGATCGTCTGCCGCGTGACGCCGATCAGGTCCGCTAAAGCCTGCTGCGTCAGCTCGCCATGCTCGAAGCGCAATCGGCGAATGTCGTTGCGGATTGCCGTGGCCATCAAACGCCCCGACGGTACAAGGCGAGCTGGGCCGCGACCTTGTAGACCTCGGACAGGACCAACGCGAAGAACAGCAGGTTGAGGGTGAGGAATTCATCCGCGCCATAAAACACCGCACCGATCACAAGCACCACGCCGGACGCCAGAACATAGCCCGATGCGCTGTTGGCCTTCAGTGTTATCAGCTTCTCGCGTTCGTCTTGCGGGGCTTGTGCATCCTTCGGTGCCAGAACCGCGGCAATGATTGTCAGCACGATGGTCGCCACCACGAACATCACAACCGATTGCCAGAACAGCCCGAGGAAATGCGCGCCATCCGCCTGCCCGCGGGTCAGGGCCACCGCCACCTGCCCGAAGTAAAACCCATAGATGCCAAGATAGAGCAGCAGCGAAATCCAGGCGCTTTTCTCGCGAAACGACATACAGCCCTCCGTGTCCAAAAAGTTGGACTGTATGTACGCTATATTGGCGATTATCCCGGACTTGACTAATGGCTGGGAAGGGGTCATAAAGGGGTTGTTCCTTTCGAGGTGCAGCCATGACCAAGTCCGCAAAACGCATCCACCAAATGACGATCCCCCAGTGGGAGAAGGCTTTCCCGAACGAGGAAGCCTGCTGCGCCTACCTTGCGGGCAACCGCTGGCCTAAGGGCGTCGCCTGCCCGCGCTGCGGCAATGTGAAGGTCAAGGAACACGGCACGATGCCGTTTAACTGGCTGTGCAATGAATGCTCGCCTTCCGAGACGAACTACCGCTTTTCGGTAATCGCGGGGACCATCTTTGAGAACACGAACAAGCCGTTGCGGGACTGGTTTCGGGTGATCCACCTGATGCTGACGAGCAAGAAGGGCATTTCGGCCCTGCAAATTCACCGCATGATGGGTTTCGGAAGCTACAAAACCGCTTGGTATATGTGCCACCGCGTGCGCGCTGGTCTTGTGGACAAGGAATTTCGCAAACTCATGGGAATTGTCGAAGTGGACGAGACCTATGTCGGTGGGGACGACCGCAATCGGCACGGCAAGAACAAAAAGGGCCGGAAGTGGCGCGAAGCCAAAACCGCTGTGATTGGTGCCGTAGAGCGCAAGGGCAAGGTCGTGGCGCGCGTTCTGGAACAGGTCAGCAAAGAGACTATGCAATCCTTCGTCCGCCAGACGGTCTCTACTGACGTTTCCCTGCTGGCGACTGACGAACACCTTGGCTACATGAGCCTCAAAGGCGAGTACCAGCATGGGGCCGCGAACCATTCCGCCAAGCGTTACGTTGTCGGCGCGATCCACACCAATACGATTGAGGGCTTCTGGAGCCTCGTAAAGCGCTCTATCGTGGGCTCCTACCACAAGGTGAGTCGCAAGTACTTGCCGCTCTACATTGCGGAGGCCCAATTCAAGTACAACAACCGGTTGAACGCTGATATCTTCGGAGAAGCGATCAGGGGGTGCTAAATGGCTGGCGATGGGGAAGGCGATGACACAGATAACGAGACCAACGGTCATCAAGAGCAGCCCAGCAGCGAAATAGGCGACGCCGTTCCTTCCCATCCACAAGGCGACGGCCATACCGCAACATCCGACGATGATTCCGATAACCCCAAGCGCGATGGCTATGACAAATTCAATTCGGTCATGTTGTTCTGCGGGTTCATTGCCGCTGCTGCCGCTGCCGTTTGTGCTGGCTGGCTCGCTGTAGAAACTAGAGACGCTCTTAGCGATGCCAGACGCGTCGCTGCGCAATCGCATGAAGATAACGAAGCCGCTTTGGAGGCTGCCTATTATGCTTTGGGAACCTCTCAAGAGGCTGCCGATACCCAGCACTCCGATACAAGAGACTCTTTGCGAGCCACTAACAGCACCACTGAAATCGGCAATCGAGCTTGGGTTACTCCCTATGAGGCAACCTTCAACACCGTTAGGGGGGAGAGGCGCGTCGATATCATGCTCTGGTTCCAAAACACCGGCCATCAACCGGCCATGGAGCAAAAGATTGGCCTCACGCCGACAATAATAGAATTGCCTAAAAGCGGTTTTTGGGACGATCTTCCAAGGGTCCGAGACAATCTTTGCCGCGAAATCCCACAAGACATCCCGTTTGGCTATCAATTCCCAACGGCGGTTGGGTCTAGCGGCCAGATTTATGAATTCAAGGAACACCACGGACAACCGATTTACTGGCCAAGTCCCATAAATGGTTTGGAAAGAGGCGTTCAATTGAAAGGGTGCATTTCCTATGCCTCTTTTGGAAAGAGACATCACACCTCGTTTTGCTATCTCTTCGGACCCGCTTCTGACGCAAATAACCACGCAGTAAAAATTGGAACGGCATGCGAAGGCGGCCAGTGGTCTGACTGACGCCCGCGCCGACCCAGCCATCGCAAAGCACCCCACAAATACGGCTAGAAACGCGAGTAGGTGAACGGCCTGTCCCGCCCAACTTGACCATTCAGAAAGAATAGTCAAGTCCGGGATAATCGCCGCTATATTTTACACTATGTCAAGAAAAATCGTCACCGGGGGAATGCCGTGGCCAGTACCCGCCCACACTCTGCGATCGCGTTGACAAGGCCCACGACAAATCCGCGGCCGCGGATGGCCGACGTCGCGTCGGAGACGATGCGGCCCCATGTGCCCGCCGGCGCGGCCGCATGGGCGTCGCGCTCGGCGATGATCTCAATATGGCGTTCGGCAAGCGACACGAACAGCATCACGCCGTCATGCTTCTGATCTTTCGAGATCAAATGCGCGGCGAACTGGTGCCGCGCCATGCGGCTTGCGCAGATGCGCTTGTAAAAGCCGGGCACAAGGTGGATGCGGATCGGCCACCATTCGAACAAGACGCTGAACGCGACGAACAGCACGACGCTGACGACAAAGCCGGTGCCGATTGCGAGCCACGGCTTCGCCAGCGCGAGGACACCCGTGAGCACCAGAGCGACAGCCGCCGCCCAGACTTCCGGGAACAGCGCGTAATGATCGCTGGCCGGAACGACGACGAAATCGAATTTCGCACTGGTTGACGCGCGCGCATCTACGACCGCCTTGCGAACGCGGTCGCGTTCAGCCTGATCGAGCGAATGCAGCGCGTCTACCAACTTCCCGAAGCTCCCCCGCCGCCGAACGATCCGCCGCCGCCGGAGAAGCCACCGCCACCTCCCCCACTGCTCCAGCCGCCACCACCGCCCCAGCCGCCGCGGCCACCGCCGAATCCGCCGAGGAAGAACAGCGGCCAGAACATGCGCGCGCGGAACAGGACAAACAGAATGATGATGAAGATAATGAACCCGATACCGGGACTGTTGTCGTCCTGATCGTCCGAGGTCGCACTGAAATCCGGCTTTGCGTAACTCGTATTGCCGAGCGTCGCGAGCACTGCCTTGGTGCCGGCGATCACGCCGGCATCATAGTCGCCCTTCTTGAACGCGGGCTTCATATATTCTTCGATGATCACACGGCTGCGCGCGTCGGTCAGCGCGCCTTCGAGTCCATACCCGACTTCGATACGCATCTTGTGTTCATTGGGCGCGACGATGATCAGCGCGCCGTTGTTCTTGCCCTTCTGGCCGATGCCCCAGGCGCGGCCGAGCTGATAGCCGTATTCCTCGATCTCGAGGCCCTGCAGCGATTTGAGCGTGGCGACGACAACCTGCCGCCCGCCGAATTTCTGCTCGTCACCGGCGAGGATGCCGGTCAGGTCGCGCTTGGCGCCGTCCGACAGAATGCCCGCATCATCGACCACGCGCCCTGTGAGCGGCGGGAAGGTCGGCGCCGCATAGGCCTGACTGAGCGTCAGCCAGACGAGCGAGGCGATCCCCACCAGCACATAGCAGACGCCCAGCCAGATGCGCTCAAGCATTTAGAACGAGACCTTCGGCGTTTCCTGGGCCTTTTCGGAGATCGTGAAGGTCTCTTTCACCTTGGCGTCGGGATAGAAGATCGCGGCAACCCAGCGGCTTGGGATCGTGCGCAGAGTCGTGTTGTAGGTTTGCACCGCGGCGATATAGTCGCGCCGCGCGACGGTGATGCGGTTCTCGGTCCCCTCGAGCTGGCTTTGCAGCGCCATGAAGTTCTCGTTCGATTTCAGGTCGGGATAACGTTCGCTGACCGCGAGCAACCGCCCGATCGCGCTGCCGAGTTGCGCCTGGGTCTGCTCGAACTGATGGAACGCCTGAGGATTCGAGGTGACATCGGGCGGGAGGCTGACCGTCATCTGTGTCGCCTTCGCGCGCGCTTCGGTCACGCCGATCAGAACGGATTTCTCCTGCGCGGCGAAGCCCTTCACCGTCGCCACGAGGTTCGGGATCAGATCGGCGCGGCGCTGATATTCGTTCAGAACCTGACTCCAGGCGGCTTTCACCTGCTCATCCTGCGTCGGCACGGCATTGATGCCGCAACCGGAAATACCGATCAGAACCGCCGCCGCGAGCGTCAGACGCGTGGCCTGCTTGAGGATCGATGAGAACATCGCTTCAAAACCCTTTCGATTCAAATATATCCACCAGCCATGCCGGACAGGCATCGCCTGACATATTGGGACAGCATAGCCGGATTCAAGGTTGCGCGGGCCATGTACAGCATTGCTGTACAGAACACGCGGTTTCTCGAGGCCCGATTCGGACATGGCTCCGCCGCCAACCGGTGCCGCATGACATCTTCGCAGCTGCAAGATAACTGCAAAAATAAATCTTTCCGGAAGCTTTTCGCGCCGGATCGGGCATGAAAAGACGCGCGGAAAGGCGCCCTTTTTCGAAGGACGTTGGCTTCGATCGCTCCTATGGTGATTTGGGAGAAATGTTCATTCGACTGTTACTGTTCAAGGGGGTGTCAAATAATTATTTTCGGCCGGAACCTCCCTTCATCGCCTCGGCATAAGCGCCCTCAGGAGCGGAACATTCCACTGCTCGCGCTTCATGTCGTAGGCGGCGAAGTCGGTCTCAAACTCCCAAAGCGCCCAGGCGAAGCCATGCGCTTCGGCGATGCGCGAAACGGTCGAGAGATATTTCACGCGCGAACCCATGTCGCCTTTTTCATACGCGCCGAACTCACCGAGGAAGATCGGCCGGTTGTGCGCCCTGCCCCACGCCGCGACCTGATCGAAATCCTGACCAATCTTCGCTTTCTGTTCGTCCGATCCGAAGGTGACGCCGGAGAGGTATTGGTAATCGGGCAACCACGGCACGCCCTGATGGGTGAACCGCGTCGGCCAGTAGTAGTGGACAGTGACGATGATGTGCGCGTCCCTCGCCGGCAGATCGAGTGTCGGCAACTGCTCGACGCTATTGTAGCCTGCCGGCCCGATCACAACATTGCGCGCGGGATTGCTGGCGCGGATCGCACGCAGCGTATCGCGCAATAATCCGTTCCACAGCGCAGCCGTCACCGCGCCATGCGGTTCGTTCAGCGGTTCGAACAGCAGCTTGCCGGGTTCGGATTTGTAGCGGCTTGCGATCTGACTCCAGACCTGCGGCAATTTCCGCTTGCACGCCGTAAGGTCCTGATCGCAGACAAGATCGTCATGGATATCGAGAATGACAGTAAGGCCTTCCGCCAGCCCGGCGTGAACGTAACGATCAAGCGTCGAGAGCCACGCCGCGTCAAGTGTTCCTGATCCGTCGAGATGCGGAAAGGAATGCAGATTGATCCGCACCGTGTCGAAGCCGGCATCGTGCACAAGCGCAAACTTCTCCGTCCCGAACCACGCCGAAGCGGAATGATCCCAAACCGGATCGCCGTCCATGATATTGATGCCGCGATGCATGACGGCGAGTTGATCACGCGCGGACGGAAACGCAGATGTCGCCGCGGATTGACAGGCCAAGCCCCAAACCATGAGCATCAGGACGAACTGGGCAGGCCGGGTAACGCCCCGAAATAGCTTCAATATTGGCATGAGACTTTTCTCCGGCGACCGAGCGTAACGCGATGACCTTTCCAATCGAGAAATGGGCCGGCGGTGCCGTTCTGGCTTCTTATGCGGCCGGTGCGGCGTGACCGCTGATGACATTTCCCGCACCGGGGCCGCCAGACTTTTGCGCGCGCTCGACCGAAGCGGAACCGGCGTGTCGATCGTCAAAGCGCCAGGCTCGACGAACCCGCGCAGCCTCAGCCCCGCTCCGGGGGCTCAGTCTACGCAGTTGCGCGGATGTCGCTCTAGTGAGTGAAGTTCCCGATTGAAAGGCTTCCGAGGTTCTGCGCGTTGTCGAGCTCGATTACGAGGTCCTGGCCCGCCTGGTAGCCGGCGATACCATTGACGTCGACGACCAGGAAGGTATGGCCCTGCAGGCTGCCGGAACTGGCGGTGAACAGCACGGCGTCGTGCGAGGCCAGTTGCCCGCTGGAGATCGCCGCCGCGAGGTCGACATCGAAGTGTGCGCCTGACAGATGGCCGGAGTTCACCGCGGCGTCAATCGCCAGCACATTCATGCCGTTCAGGAAGAACGTATCGTTGCCCGTGTCGAAGCCGCGAACGATGTCGTATTGCGTGCTCGTCGCCTCGCTGACGAAATTGTAGACGAAGGTGTCCGCCCCGGTTCCGCCCTGCAGGATGTCCTGCCCGCCGCCGCCGGTGAGCGAGTTGGTGCCGTTGCTGGCATGGATGACGTCGTTTCCGGCGCCGCCGATCAGCGTATCGTTCCCGTCGCCGGCGGTAATGTCGAAGCTGCCGTTGGTCTCGGCCGAGCCGTCGAAGGTCAGAGTATCGCCCGAGTCGAGCGCATTGCCCCGGATCGTCAACACCTGGCCCGACGCGACCGTCGCGTCGTCGGTCGTGAAGTTGTAGCTGTTGCCGTCTGCGAGCGTGAACTGCTCGATGTTGGTGACCGTCGTCGCGGTAAAGACGACGCCGGCGGAGTAATCGCCATCCAGATAGAGAATGTCCGTACCGGTACCGCCATCGATCGTGTCGGCCGCGGTCAGGAACGCGTTGACGTTGATCGTGTCGGCCCCGCCGCCGGCATGGACCGTATCGACGCCGGCATCGGTGCGCACAATGTCGTCGCCCGCGCCCGTGGTGATGTTGTCGTTGCCCGCGCCGGAATTGACGACGAAGTTGCCGTTGGTCTCCGCTGCGCCGTTGAAGATGAGCGCGTCGCCCGCGCCGAGATGAGCAGCGCGGATCGTCAGGGTTTCGCCCAACGCGACGGTGGCGTCGTTGGTCGTCAGATTATAGCTGTTGCCAGCCGCGAGAACGAGGAACTCGACATTGGTCATGGTCGTGGCATTGAACGTCACGCCCGCCGAATAATCGCCGTTCAGCGTGACAGTGTCGGTTCCCGACCCGCCGTCGATCTTGTCAGCCGCGGTCAGGAAGTTTGCCATCGCGATCTTGTCGTTGCCGCCGCCGCCATTGATCGTGTCGTTACCGCCGCCGCTGCTGAAGCGGTCGTTGTTAGCGCCACCCTTCAACGTGTCGTTGCCGCCGCCGGTGGTGATGCGGAACTTGCCGTCCGTCTCCGCCGAGCCGTCGAAGACCACGTTGCTGCCTGCGTGGAGTCCGCCAGCCTGGATCGTCAGGATTTGCCCATTGCCGACCGTCGCGTCGTCCGTGGTCAGGTTGTAGCTATGGCCGTTGGCGAGCTGCAGGAATTCGACATTGACCATCGTTGTGGCGTTGAACACCACGCCGGCGGAATAGTCGCCGTCGAGTTGAACGATATCGCTGTTCGTGCCGCCATCGATCTTGTCGGCCGCTGTCAGGTTCGCACCCATCTGGAAGGTGTCGTTGCCCGAATCGCCGAAAAGCGTGTCGTTGCCTGTGAGCGAATTGATCGTGTCGTCGCCGATGCCGCCATGCAGCGTGTCGTTGCCGACGGTGCCGATCAGCGTGTCGTTGGAATCCACACCGTTGATCGTGATGGTGACGGTTACCGTCGAGCCACCGGTGATCATGTAGGTAAAGGTGTCGGTCGCCGTTGTATTGCTCGCGCCTGACGCCGATCCCGGCAGATAGTCGAATGCATGGTTAGGATCGTAGACATAGGTGCCGTCGGCATTGACGGTCAGCAATGCGCCCGAGGCCAGCGTGATCTGGGTGCCGACATTGGCGCCGGAGCCGTTGACCTGCGTGATGGAGAAGCTGTCGCCGTCCTTGTCCTGATCGTTGGCGAGCAGATTGGCGTTGCCGCCCGAGCCGTTGACGGCATCCGAGTTCTCGGTCGTGCTGAGGCTGTCCGCCGTCGCCGTCGCTGCGCGGTCAATGGTGAAGCTCAAAGTCTCATTTGTCGTTCCGCCATGGCCGTCATCGACCGTAAACGTCACCACATCGACCGGATGCGAACCGTTTGCGGCCGCGTCGATCGCTGCGGTGTTGTCGGCAGTGTAGGAATAGCTGCCGTCCGCATTGAGCGTGATGTGGCCATAGGTGGTGGCGAAGGGATTACCGACATTAGCGCCCGAGCCGCCGACCGCCGACACGACAATGCTGTCGCCGTCACGGTCGCTGTCATTGGCGAGGACGCCGGAACCGGCATTGACGGCGCCGGTGGATCCACCCTCACTGATCGTGCCGTAATTGTCGTTCACGACCGTCGGGCCGCGATCGATGGTGGCCGTGATGGTCGTCGTCGTCGTGCCGCCATGACCGTCGCTGGCCGTGTAGGTGAAGGTGTCGGTCAGATGCGAGCCGGTCGCCGCCGCATCGATCGCGCTCGTGTTGTCGGCCAGGTACGAATAACTGCCGTCGGCGTGGATGGTGATATGGCCATAGGTGCCGGCAAGCGAATTGTTGACGTTGCCACTCGAGCCGTTCACCGCCGACACGACAAGCGAGTCGCCGTCGCGGTCGCTGTCATTGCTCAGCACATTGCCGGTGACCGCTGAGCCGGACTCCACGGCCTGGCTCGAAGGTGCATCCGCAACAACCGTCGGCGCGCGGTCGAGCGTGATGGTGATTGTCGTCGTCGAGGTGCCGCTATGGCCGTCGCTGGCCGTGTAAGTGAATGTGTCGGTCAGGTGCGAGCCGGTCGCCGCGCCGTCGATGGCCGAAGTGTTGTCGGCGTTATAGGTGTAGCTGCCATCCGAATTGATCGTGATGTGGCCGTAGGTGCCGGCGAGCGAGTTGCCGACATTGCCCCCGTTGCCGTTGACGGCAGAGACGACGAGGCTGTCGCCGTCGCGGTCGCTGTCGTTGGAGAGAACGTTGCCGTTGCCCGAGGCGCTTTCCACCGCCGCACCGCTATCGGCCACCATGGTCGGCGGACGATCGAGCGTGATCGTTACCGTCGTCGTGGAAGTGCCACCGTGACCGTCGCTGGCGGTGTAGGTAAAGGTGTCGGTCAGGTGCGAGCCGGTCGCCGCGCTGTCGATCGCGGAAGTGTTGTCGGCGTTGTAGGTGTAGCTGCCATCCGAATTGATCGTGATGTGGCCGTAGGTGCCGGCAAGCGAGTTGCCGACATTACCGGCGTTGCCGTTGACGGCGGACACAACGAGGCTGTCGCCGTCGCGGTCGCTGTCGTTGGTCAGCACGTTGCCGGAGTCGCCGGCGCTTTCCACCGCGGTGTTGGTGTCGGCGACCATGGTCGGTGGACGGTCGAGCGTGATGGTGAGCGTCTGGGTGCTCGTTCCGCCATGGCCGTCGCTGGCCGTGTAAGTGAAGGTGTCGGTCAGGTGCGAGCCGGTCGCCGCGCTGTCGATGGCCGAAGTGTTGTCGGCGTTGTAGGTATAGCTGCCATCGGAATTCAGAGTCAGGTGGCCATAGGTACCGGCGACCGAGTTGCCGACGTTGCCGGCATTGCCATTGACGGCCGAGACGGCGAGCGTGTCGCCATCGCGATCGCTGTCGTTGGTCAGCACGTTGCCGGAGTCGCCGGCGCTTTCCACCGCGGTGTTGGTATCGGCGACCACGGTCGGCGCGCGGTCGATTGTGACCGTGACCGTCGTGGTCGTCGTGCCGCCATGACCATCATCAGCGGTGTAGGTGAACGTGTCGGTCAGATGCGAGCCGGTTGCCGCAGCATCGATGGCGACGGTGTTGCTCGCCGTATAGCTGTAGGTGCCGTTGGCGTTGATCTGAATAGAGCCATAGGTCCCCGCAAGGAGATTGCCGACATTGGCGCCAGAGCCGTTCACGGCGGACACCGTCAGTGTGTCGCCGTCCTTGTCGCTGTCGTTGGTGAGCACATTGCCGAGCGAGGTCAAACCCGCGGCCTCAAGCGCCTGCGCCGCCGGTGCATCCGCAGCCACCGTTGGCGCGCGGTCGATCGTGAAGCTCACCGTCGTCGACGACACGCCGCCCAGCCCGTCGCTCACCGTGTAGGTGAATGTATCGACCGGATGCGAGCCGTTCGGCGCCGCGTCGATGGCTGCCGTGTTGTTGGCCGTGTAGCTGTAGCTGCCATTCGAATTCAGCGTCAGCGAGCCGTACAGACCGGCAAGCGGATTGCCGACCGTCCCCGCGACATTGTTGGAATTCTTGAACGCAGTGACGACGAACGCATCGGCGTCGAGGTCGGAATCATTGTGGAACACGCCCGTGCCGCCGGTACCTGACGTCCCGGTCGATACGGCTGATTCGAGGACCGCATAGTTGTCGCTGACCACCGTCGGAGCGCGGTCGATGACAACGGTCGTGGCGCGTTCGTTCACGTCCGCCGTTGTCTGGTTCACGATGGTCGTGCCATCGCTGATGATCCAGTCGATCGTGCGTGTCGGATGGCTGCCGGACGAATTGTCGGTGCCGCTGTCCTGGAACGAGACGTTCTGGAAGAACGTGTCGTAGGCCGCTTCGGTCTCGTTGCCGGTCAAGGTGAGCGTGTGCGTGGATGAATTCCACGAGATCGTCATCTTGCCGCTGTCGAAGGTACCGCTCTGCGCGCCGCTGTAGAAGAGGTTATCGCCAGCCTGCGCGTTCGCGACCACGATTTGCATGAAGCCCATATGGAGCTTGTTGGTAACGCCATCCTGCGGATCGGTGATCGTGGGATTGGCGGTCAGCAGCGTGATCGCGCTGCCGCCCTGCACGGCTTCCGTCGTCGTCGCGGACAACGCCGACAATGTCGGCAAGGGGTCGAAATACATGCCAGTCGCCGAGGAGCCGCCGACGCCGCTGTCGAAGTCCATCCAGCTGGCATTCGTGGATGATGCAGTGTGACCGGCTGCGTCGAGCGTGACTTGTATGATCTTCGAGTGTGCATCGTCGGAAATGTAAAGCTGGCGCAGGTTCGGATCGAAGGATAGCGGATTGACACCTGCGAGATTGTTGTCGGCAAAGAACGAGCCGGGAAGCGCGATCTGGGTTGCCGTGCCGCCCGTGATCGGCATGTAATAAAGCTTGCTGGTGCTCGTCGAAGCATTGTTCACGGCGAAATAGATGATGCCCTGCGCCTCGTTGATCGCCAGGCCTTCGATGTAATTGTTGTTGTCGCCCGCCGCGAACTGGCTGTTGAGCGTCAACAGCGTCGGTGTCGGCGCGGTGCCGCCGCCGACTGTGCCGGCCGTGCTAACGACATAGATGCCGTTCGTGGCTTGCCATGTCGCGCCCGAGCCACCTGCAATCGAAGTGCCGTTGGTCTGATCGACGTAATAGAGATTGCCGTTCTGCATGTCGTACTGCATGGCAATCGGATTGGTGAAGTTCACGCCGCCTGCGTGACCTGCGTTGTCGTCATGCAGCAGCACGTGATTGAAATCGGTGATTGTGTGGGTCGAAGCGTTGTAGGGCGAGGTCAGCGCACCGGTGGCGGGATTGTATTGGACTTCCAGAATACTTGTGGAGTTATCATCCTGACCCCACAGGCCCACGAAGATGATGTGGTTGAGCGGATCGACGGCGAGCGCCTGGACCTCGTCCGCGCTCACGCCGGAGCCGAAGATCATATCGACAGTCGCGGTCTGGCTGGCTTCGCCCGTTTCCTGATCGTTGGTGATATGACCCGAACGCAGGAAACCGTCGGCCGTGATGCCGAAATAGAGGCCATCCGCCGGATCGAGGCCGACATTCTCGAATGAAACATGCGCTGTCGTCAGGTCGGCGACGTCGCGGCCGGCCGTGTCGCTATCGATATGGAAGAGGCCGTCGTCGGCTGATACGCCCTCGCCACCGAACCACAATTGTCCACCCACAGACACGACGGGCGGCGGAGCGCCGAAATGCGCACCGTTCGATTGCGCGCCATGTCCCGAGTCATGCTGGTCATCGTTTCCGCCATTGCGTCCGAAATTCGTTTCGACCGGAACGACGAAATTATCTGCCTGAACCGCCGAGGCCGAACCGACATTCACCATGGGCGCGGGCGCCAAGGTCGCACGGTGGCCAGGCTGCAGCGATTGCGCTGAGATGATGTCATGCGCCGGCAGCGGATTAGAAGAGGTGCTGTGCGCAGCATTGTCGGTAGCGGCTGCGTTTGGCGTGCGATGCGTTGCCGCAATGTCGTGACGCGCGGAGAGCGTCGAGAGCGAATGCCCAGATTGAAGCGTCGCCGCACCGCCTGACTGCTTGAGTCCAGCAGATACCGAATCCGTCGCGATATGAGCGACATCCAGATGGGTCGATGGGGCCTGCGAACTCGGACCAGAGACCGGCGCATTTCTCAGATCGGCGAGCGCGCCGAAATCCTGAAGACCAAATCCGTTTGAAGTGGTGTTGCGATCGCGCGTCGAACTCATGGCTACCCCCTATTTGAGCCTTGTCGGCTCTCCCTCACGTCGGCTGGCATTTTGGCATCCAGCGCCAATGTATTTGACTCTAACAAGACGAACGCTACTAGCGTTGGTTGCACAACACAAGTTCATAGCCGCGTCGATTTGATCATGAGGCCATTGAAAACATTAGCGTCTCTTTTCCTGCCGCCCATTTGTTGTCTGCAGCGCGAAAATGTCGTGCCGCTTTGAGCCATGCGACCCGCGACAGCGAAACTGTCGCCTAAGTGTTGCAAATCAGGATCGTTCTATAGGAGCGTGATGAAACATGATAATGTCGCACTGCAATTTTTTTGCGCCGCACCAATTCGGCGCCTTCGCTTTATGATTGAAATTGCTTAATTGCGGTGTTAGCAATAACGCATCTTGCGGAGGGGTGTGGGAATGTCTCAGCCATATGTTGGCCAAATCCTTATGTTCGGCGGCAATTTCGCGCCAGCCGGCTGGATGACCTGTGAAGGGCAGCTGCTGCCGATCTCGGAAAACGAAACCCTTTTCCAGCTTATCGGCACGACCTATGGCGGCGATGGCGAGTCAACTTTCGCGCTTCCGTCCATGGGTGGACGCATTCCGATCCATATGGGGACGGGGAGCGGGCTTTCGACCTATATCATCGGCGAGTCTGGTGGCACCGAAAGCGTCACGCTGACGACGCAGCAGATTCCGCAGCACAGTCATCTGGCCGTGGCGAACGCGAGCCCCGGCACCATCACGACGCCGACCGTTTCGTCAATTCTGGCGACCGAAGCCGTTTCGAACGGGACGAGCAACCCCTACACCTACGCGCCATTCGACGCCGCCTCGCAGGTGACGCTGCCTTCCAGCGCGATCGGAGGAACCGGCGGCAACCAGCCGCATGAGAATGTCCAGCCGGTCCTGGCGGTGTTGTTCTGCATCTCGCTGTTCGGCGTGTTCCCCTCGCCGACGTAACGCCCTCTCATTTTCCAGTCCGCACGCGCGGACGCACGAAACGGACAAATACGATGTCAGCACCCTTCGTCGCCGAAATCACGATGTACGCCTTCAACTTCCCCCCAAAAGGATGGGCGTTCTGTGACGGCCAGCTTCTGCCGATCTCGCAGAACACCGCCCTCTTCTCGCTGCTTGGAACGCAATATGGCGGCGATGGAAAGTCCACGTTTGCCCTGCCCAACATGCAGGGCAATGCGCCGCTGTCCCAGGGCCAGAGCCCCGGTACGTCCCAGTATTTCGTCGGTGAGCAGACGGGCGTGCCGAATGTGACGCTGCTTCAGACAGAACTCCCGCAGCATAACCACGGCATGGTGGCGCAAAGCTTCACCGGTACCGTTCCGGATGCAAACGGCAACATGCTGTCGCACGGCGTCGCAGGCATCAAATCGGCAAGCTTCACCGCCAATTATCTGTCGACCAACGCGCCAAACACCGGAATGGCGCTGGGCACAAGCATGACCGGCAGTTCGTTTCCGCACAACAACATGCAGCCCTACCTGACCTTGAATTTCTGTATCGCCTTGCAAGGCGTCTTCCCGGCACGTCCCTGAGCAGGAACCAGAATCATGTCGACACCTTTCTTGGCCCAAATCGAAATGTTCTCGTTCAACTTCGCGCCCAAGGGCTGGGCCCTGTGCAACGGCCAGCTTTTGCCGATCAACCAGAACCAGGCGTTGTTCTCGCTGTTGGGAACCGTCTATGGCGGCGACGGCCGTGTGAATTTCGCTCTGCCCGACCTGCGTAGCCGCACACCGATCCACATGGGCGCAGGCTATACCCTGGGCGAACGCGGAGGCGAGGAAGCCCACACGATCAACATGTCGGAAATGGCATCGCACAATCACCCGATCATGACCGACGCGACCCATGCGGCATCGACCGGGACGCCCGCGAACAACACGGTTCTGTCGCAGTCGCTTGGCGTGAACAGCAATGGCGGCAACTTCACCGTAGCCCTTTACGGCACGGCCGTCCCTGGCGCCGCTCTCGACGCGCGTACGATCACGAACAGTGGCGGCAGCCAGGCGCACACCAACCTCATGCCGTATCTGTGCGTGAACATGTCAATCGCCCTACAGGGCATTTTCCCGTCGCAAACCTGATCGCGGCTCAGCTGAAGACGGCCTGATAGTCCTGCCACTCCTTTTCCGGAGTGAATGCAGGCGCGACATAAATCGTGTAGGTCGGACCGCCTTCAAACACGCATTCGCGCATGCCCTCTAACATGTAATATTCGAGCTTGGGCGAGCGGAAGATCAATAGGAACGGATCGCGCTTGGCCTGGGCGAAGAATTTCTCGTTCTTGATCACCTTGACCAGCTTGGTGTCAGGTAGCTCCACGCCGGTGAACGTAACCTTCTTGCCGACCAGCGGTTCGAAATGATGGTATTCGAGAAACACGTCGCTCATGGATTATATCCTGTACCTCTGATTGCAGTGAGATTGGCCCAAACCGCCTGATGAGGGAAGTATCTCCGTGTCGCGACGATACGAAACCAGATGCGGCACGGTGACGATGCGGCCCGAGCGGCCGGATGACGACGCGTTTCTCAAAGCCCTTTTCAAGAGCCATACAGAGCGTCCATTGAAGCGCATCGGTATGCCGGAAGCGGAAATCGAAACGATGGTCGCGTTTCAATACCGCTCCCAGAGCGCGACCAACCGCACGCTCTATCCGAACGCGCTCTTCTCGATCATCGAGAGCGCTGGCGAGGCGATCGGCCGGCTGATCGAGCATGATGAAGGCGAGACCGTCTATTTCGTCGATTTCGCGCTGCTGCCGGACCGTCAGGCGAAAGGCCTGGGCACGGCCTATATCGAGATGGTGGCCGACGAATGGGCGCAGAAGGGCCGTGCCGCGCGTGTCGAGGTGCGCTATGACAATACCCATTCGCTCAAGCTCTGTCGCAATCTCGGCTTCGTGCTGCTGGAAGACAAAGGCATGGGCTTTGTGAATCTCGTCCGCCCCATCGATCCGGCGCAGCGAGCGAAGGAATGACCGGCGGATGGGCATGATTGTCGACACGCCCAACGGACCCTTCGCGCTGGCGCGGAGCTGCGATGGCTGCACGCTGTGCTGCAAGGTGATGAAGGTCGACGCGCCGATAGACAAGCCGATGAACGAGTGGTGCCGCCATTGCGTACGAAGCACCGGCTGCGGAATTCACGAGACCCGCCCGCAAGTCTGTCGCAGTTTTCATTGCATGTGGCTCATAGACGGAAATCTCGGGCCCGAATGGCGGCCGGAACGATGCCATATGGTGCTGTGGCTCGACCTCGATGGCCGGCGCTTCAACGCCAATGTTGACGAGGACTATCCAAATGCGTGGCTGGCCCAACCCTATTACGCATGGTTCAAGAATCTCGCGGCGATGTCGCTTCCCCGCGGCGGCCAGGTCGTCGTCTATGTCGGCGAGGACGTCCATGTGATGCTGCCAGATGGCCACGCGTCTCTCGGTCCTCTGAAGCCGGACGAATACATCTTCATCGAGAATCTCGGCGGCGGAAGATGGTCCGCACGCAAGGTCGATGAAACAGAAGCCGCGCAATTGCGGGCGACCGGCCAGGCGCCGTCTTAGGCCATTCGCTAAAAGCCAGTACTCAATCGCTCCGCCGGGTCGGCGCACGGTGAATCACGTCTTGGGAATTGGTCGGAGCGGCGGGATTTGAACCCACGACCCCCAGTCCCCCAGACTGGTGCGCTAACCAGGCTGCGCCACGCTCCGTCCTAACCTCGTCTCGGCCGATAGCCGCCGGGCAGGGAACCCGGTTCGCGAAGGGCGCGGACTATAGGCGGGCGACCTTCCCACCGCAAACCCGAAAATTCCGCCGGACAGCCGTTTCCCGGAGCGCCTTCCCGCGCTTCCGTTGTGCGCAAATTCAAATCTTCGCGCGAAATCGGAAATCCACTTGACCATCGTCCATCGGCGGACCACATCGGGTTTGCCGGGCTGGGGACCAACAAGGGAGTTCCCGATGGCTCAAAGAATGAATCCCTTCGCCGTGGCGGTAGAGGGCGTCAAGGCGCTGCAAGGCGTCGAGAAATACCTCGAAACGAGCGGCCTTAATCACAAACTCGCTTTGCTCGTGAAGATCCGCGTCTCGCAGATCAATGGCTGCGAATACTGCCTGCACATGCACACCGAAGATGCGCGCAAGCTCGGCGAATCCGAACAGCGGATTTATCTGCTTGATGCCTGGCATGAATCGACGATGTACAGTCCGAAAGAGCGCGCGGCCCTCGCCTGGGCGGAGTCTCTGACGGATATCCGCCACTCGCGCGCGCCGGATTCGGTCTACAGCGAAGCGCGAGCCCTGTTCTCAGAGAAGGAACTGGCGGACCTGTCGATCAACATCGCCATGATCAATGCCTGGAACCGGCTGGCGATCGGCGCGCGGGCGGTCCATCCCTCGGACCTCGCAAAGGCGGCATGACGGCGGCGCTGCGGCGGTCTATCTTTCGCACGGATCAGGCCGCCGCGGGGCATACATGAAAATTGCTACCTGGAATGTGAACTCGGTCAAGGCGCGGCTGGAGACCGTGGTCGCCTGGGTCAAGGAGGCGGCGCCCGACGTCGCCGTCCTGCAGGAGATAAAATGCCAGGACGATGCTTTCCCGCGCCAGGCCTTCGAAGATCTCGGCTATAATTGCACCGTGCACGGACAAAAGACCTATAATGGCGTGGCGATCCTCTCGCGGCGCCCTGTGGAGGATGTCATGGTCCGGTTGCCGGGCGGCGATGGCGACGATCACGCGCGCTATATCGAGGCCACGGTGGCGGGAAAGGATGGCACGGTGCGCGTGGCTTCGATCTATGCGCCAAACGGCAACCCGATCGGCACCGAAAAGTTTACGTACAAGCTCGGCTGGCTGGCGCGGCTGCATGCGCGCGCAAAGGCGCTTCTGCTCGAGGAAGAACCCTTCGCGCTGATGGGCGACTACAATGTCATCCCAACGCCGGACGACGTATGGGATGCCAAAGCATGGATGGGCGATGCGCTGTACCAGCCGGAAGCCCGTGCGGCGCTGCAGCGCATCGAGAATCTCGGCCTCGCCGATGCATTCCGCGCCTGTCACGCGGAGACGAACCGCTACACCTTCTGGGACTACCAAGCGGGCGCATGGCAGAAGGATCACGGCATCCGCATCGATCACATTATGCTGTCGCCGCAGGCGGCCGATCGCCTCAAGGCCTGCGGCATCGACAAACATGTGCGTGGCTGGGACAAGCCGTCCGACCATGTGCCGGTGTGGTGCGAGCTCGCGATCTGAGCTTGGTTGACCCTCGCCCTTCGACAAGCTCAGGGTGAGGGTCAATACATATCCCTCATGCTGAGCCTGTCGAAGCATGAGGAGCTACACCGGCACGTCCTTCACGTCGCGCTGCATGATGGCTTCGAGACTCGTCAGGTTCATGCCGTGCTTGAGATAGTTGTAAGGCGTGAGGTTTACCGCCTTGATCAGCGCGCGGCGAACATTGCCGATGGCGCCGAGATCGAAATCGATGATGTTAACGCAAGCTGTGTCCTGTTCGAACGAACTCATCGCACGAAGCCCCGCGCCACAGGCCCAACTGAGAATCAGGCGGTTGATGCCTTCATGTGCGACGATGAGCGCGGTGTGCCAGTCATCCGCATGCAATAGCCGTTCGATTGCGCCAACCGCCCTCGCCTGGGCATCGGCAAACACCTCGCCGCCTTCGAGATTGGTCGCGCCTGGTTCATGCGCGCGCTCGAAATAGGAGTTCATCGTGCGGATGAGCTCGTGGCGGCTGCGCGTCGCGGACGGTTTTCCGCCGTGTATCTCGACAAGGTCCGCATCGAACTCCAAGGCCGGCGCATCCGGCACATGAACCAGCACGGCTTCCGCCGTCTCGCGCGTGCGCGGCAAGCCGGAACAGACCGCGCGGTCGAAGCGCACATGCGCGAATGCCCTGCCGGCCGCGTCGGCCTCGCTCTTGCCGCGAACAGTCAGCGTGACCTGATGCAGAGTCCCGCTCTCCACGACCTGTCGTGACAGATAATCGACATGGCCGTGCCGCATCAGATAGATGCGCCGGCGGTCGTCGGTACCGGGCAGGGCAGGCATCAGATCGCGCCGGCAACTTCGAGCTTCGACACCTCGTCGTCCGAAAAGCCCCAACCCTTCAACGTAGCGGGACTGTCCGCGGCCTGTGGCGCCCCCTGAACTTCCGCGATCGTGCGGCTGAACCGTGGCGCTGGCGCCGGCTGCACCACGCCATCGCGCTCAATGAACGTTCGCCGCGCCACATTGTGCGGATGCTTTGGCGCCTCAGCCAAGGAGAGAATGGGTGCGTAACAGACGTCGCTGCCCAGCATGATTGCGTCCCATTCGTCGCGCGTCTTAGTCTTGATGACGGCGCCGAGTTTTTCCTTCAGCGCGGGCCACGCGTTGCGGTCCATCTGGGCTGCGAAAGCGGGATCGGTGATGCCGGTCTTCTCCATCAGTTCCTTATAGAACTGCGGCTCAATCGAGCCGATGGCGACAAACTTCCCGTCCTTGGTCTCATAGGTGTCGTAGAAATGCGCACCGCCATCGAGCATATTGGCGCCGCGTTCGTCCTTCCAGATACCCATTGCGGTCATACCGTAGAACATTGTCATTAGCGACGCCGCACCATCCGACATCGCGACATCGACAACCTGTCCCTTGCCCGACCGCTGCGCTTCAAGAATTGCGGCAACGATCCCGAGCGCGAGATAAAGCGCGCCGCCGCCGAAGTCACCGACAAGATTGAGCGGCGGAACGGGCTTCTTTCCGTTCGTTCCGATCGCATGCAACGCACCGCTAATCGCGATATAGTTCATGTCATGACCCGCAGCATCGGCGAGGGGCCCAGTCTGCCCCCATCCCGTCATGCGCCCATAGACGAGCTTCGGATTGCGCTTCAGGCAGACATCGGGACCGACGCCGAGCCGTTCCATTACGCCGGGGCGAAACCCCTCGAGTAATGCGTCGGCTTTGTCGATAAGTTTCAGCGCCGCCTCCACAGCCTCGGGTCTTTTCATATCGAGCGCAACCGCACGGCGCCCGCGCATGTAAATTTCCGCTTTTACCGGTGAGCGACCGCCTTTGCGGTCGATGCGGACAATCTCCGCGCCCATGTCGGACAGCAGCATTGCCGCGAAGGGACCGGGCCCGATTCCGGCAAATTCCACGATGCGAATTCCCTGCAATGGCCCCATGCGCACTCCCATCAAATTTGCGCCGCATTCTGTGGCTAGACGCGGGTCGAAGTTAGCAGACGCAAAAGCTCAGACAATGCGTATCCAGCCGTTCTTTTTCGCCCTTGTCGCAGCGTTATCGGTTGCTGCGTCCGCTTTCGCGGGCGATGCAAAACTTATCTACAGGATCGACAGCGCCACCGCGAAGATCGAGAAGCATCGTTTGGTGATTTCCGCACGAGGCGCGGTGAATTCCGGGGGCTGGAACAATCCGCATCTTCGCCTGAAGGAAATTGTCGTACCGGAAACAAAGACGCTTCAAGTAATCTTTGTCGCGATTCCTCCGGCGCGCCAGAAGGCCGTGGTGCAGGCGCTGCTGCCGGTGAGCGCAAGCAAGGTTGCGAAACTGCCGCATTACGGCGCGAAGGAAATCCGTATTCTCGCCGAGACGAACAGCATCGTCGTTCCGATCACTCGGTAACTTCTTCCTCCGCTTCCAACGCCTTGTCGATCACCTGAACCAGCACGTCTGACTCCCTCGCGCCGGACAGGACGTATTTGCTCGAAAAGATGAAAGTTGGAACCCCGGTGATGCCCATTTCGCCCGCGAGCTTGGCCTCGCGCTCGACATTGGCGAGATCTGTGTCGCCGGCAAGCAGCTCTGCGACCTCGATCGAATCCAACCCGACATCGGCAGCAAGGAATTCCAACACCGCCGGATCGCCGATGTCGCGCCCTTCAAGAAAGTAAGCCGCAAACAGGCGCTCGACCACTGTGTCCTGGATTCCGGCCGTGGCGGCCCAGCGGATCAGGCGGTGGGAATCCAACGTGTTCGGACGGCGCTCGATCTTGTCGAATTCGAATGCGATGCCCTCTTTCGCGCCCTCGGCCTTGAGCGCTTCGGTCATCGCCTCGCGGCGTTCGCTGTTGCCGAACTTTGCAGCCATATAAGTGCGGCGGTCGGCGCCTTCGCGCGGTACCGTCGCATCGAGGAAATATGGCCGCCACTGGATATCGAACTCGATCTCCGGACGCATCTCCAGCGCCCGCGCGAGGCGGCGTTTGCCGATATAGCACCACGGACAGACGCTGTCGGATATGATGTCGATTTGCATCGACGAAGGATAGCAGCTTACGCCGCGTCCGCCACCACGCGGTTGCGGCCGCTGCGCTTGGCGCTGTAGAGCGCCTGGTCGGCCCGGCGAAGCAAAGCCTCCGCCGTATCGCCCTCACCTTCCGAAGACGCGATGCCGATGCTGATCGTGATGTTGACCTTGCCCGGCGCGCGGCTGATGTCGATCGGCGTTGTTTCGATGCTGTGACGCAAGCGCTCTGCCACGGCATAGGCAAAGGCCGCGTCGGTTTCCGGCATCACGACGACGAATTCCTCGCCGCCATAGCGGCAGGCGAGATCGATGCCGCGGACATTGGCGCCGACCCGCTTGGCGAATTCGTGCAGCACCTCGTCGCCGATATCGTGGCCATAAGTATCGTTGACCGCCTTGAAGTAATCGATATCCATGATCACAAAAGCCAGTGGCCTGCCGCATTTGCGCGCCGACGCCATCAGATTGTCGAGATGGCTAGCCATGTAGCGGCGGTTGAACAGGCCGGTCAGCTGGTCCGTGATCGCCATTTCCAGGCTGAGCTGCATGTTGCGGCGCAGGCGGTCCGCATAGCGCTTCTTGCGCAGCTGCGTACGGACGCGCGCAACCAGCTCATTACGATCCACCGGACGTGTCAGATAATCGTTGACGCCCATTTCCAGCGCCTGCGTCAGCTTGCGGCGGTCGCCATCGGTGACAACAACAAGAATGGGAACGTTGCGCGCCTCTGGCAGCGAACGAAGCTGGGAGCACAAACGAAGCCCGTCGAAACCGCGCATACCGAGGCTGATAACGATCAGGTCGTAATCGCCGCCGCGCACACGGACCAATGCTTCCTCGAAGGTGTCGACCGAGGCGATCTCGTGCGTCGGTTCCAAGGCGCCGGCGAACCAGGCCACGGATTCCGGCCGGTCCTCGATAATCAGGATGCGGCCAGTCGGGTTGGCGTCCAGCAACGTGTCGGCTGCGTCGAGCAATCCCATACTCTGGCCCGTCGTCTCGCGCATGCGCAATTCGTCGGTCATCATCTTGAGGCGCACCAGGCTTCGCACGCGCGCGAACAAAGCGGCGTCATCCACGGGCTTGGTCAGGAAATCGTCGGCACCGGCGTCGAGGCCCGCGACGCGATCACTGGGCTGATCCAGCGCGGTGACCATCACCACGGGGACATGCGCGGTCTTGGGATTGGCCTTGATGCGGCGACAGACTTCGAAACCGTCCATGCCAGGCATCATCACATCGAGCAGCACGATGTCAGGCGTCTGCTCGTCCATCCGCGCCAGCGCATCGAGGCCATTGTAGGCGCTGACAACCTCGAAATACTCGGCCGACAGCTTGGCTTCAAGTAGCTTGACGTTCGAGAGGATGTCGTCGACGACAAGGACCCGCGCGGTCATGACATACCCAACGTGATATTCTTGTTTTAACCGATGAAGCGGCGAACAGTTTCCAGGAAGCTCGTGACAGAGATCGGCTTGGAGATATAGGCTTCGCATCCACCCTGGCGGATGACTTCTTCGTCGCCCTTCATCGCAAACGCAGTGACCGCGACGACGGGAATGGACTTCAGCGTGTCGTCTTCCTTCAGCCACTTCGTGACTTCGAGGCCCGACACTTCGGGAAGCTGGATGTCCATGAGGATCAGGTCCGGATGATGCTCTCGCGCGATGTCGAGCGCTTCCATGCCATCCTTGGTCTGCAGGATGTGATAGCCGTGGGCGTCGAGCAGGTCGTGGAAGAGCTTCATGTTTAGCTCGTTGTCCTCCACGATCAGAACCGTCTTGGTCTTGGCATCCATTGCTTGACTCTCCAAAGCGCGCTCGCGCCCAATCGCGGACAGGCCTTTTTCGGCCTTCAAATCCCAGCCGCCATGACGGCCCGAATGCGTTCAGTATTAGATTGGATGTCTTAACGCTCCCTTGACGATGGCCCTGAGCATGACCCCGGATCACGCCGCGACACTTGCCCTCAAAGGCTTGGCGTTCCTTGTGAATTCGCCTGAGGATCTGGAGCGGTTCCTCAACCTCTCCGGCGCCCGGCCCAATACCTTGCGCGAACGGGCCGACGAACCGGAGTTCCTTGTATCCCTGCTCGATTTTCTTCTGGCAAATGAAGAGCTTCTGACAGGCTTCTCAAGTGACTTCGATGTCGATGTGCGCGCTGTCCACATGGCGCGGCACGTCCTGGCGGGCGGATGAGCGAGGCGTTCGGCATATCTGCTGCCCTGACCCGGATCAAGCGGGGGCGGCCACTAGTGATCGTGGACGCCGACGAGGTGATCCTGCGATTCGTGGCGGGTTTGGATACGTTTCTGCACCGCCAGTCGCTGTTCCTGGACCTGACGAGCTATCGCCTCCATGGCAACGTAAAGCGCCTCGATGACAAGAAAGCGATTCTGGACGTCGAGGTGACGGCCCTGCTCGAGGAGTTCCGCAATGAACTCGATTGGCTGGAGCCTGTAGAAGGTGTGAAAGAAGCGCTTACTGAAATTGCCGTGTCGGCTGACATCGTGGTCCTGAGCAACATCACGCCGCGGCAGGCCGAACCGCGCGCGCGAAATCTCGCTGCGCTCGGCCTCGATTTCCCGCTCGTTGCAAACAGTGGATTGAAAGGGCCTGCTGTGCGGCATCTCGCGAATCACACCGGTGCGTCGGCCTGGTTCATCGACGACATTCCACAGCAACTGGCATCGGCAGCGGAACACGCGCCTTCCGTGACACGCATCCATCTGGTGGGGGATACCCGCCTCAGGCCATTGCTTCCGCCCTCGCCGCACGCGAATTTCTATGCCGATGATTGGGCAGCAGCGGCATCGTTCATCCAAAGCCAATTGAAGGCGTGACATGCGGTTGGGCATCGACCTGGGCGGAACGAAGATCGAGATCATCGCGCTCGGCGATGGCGGAAAGGAACTCGTTCGCCGTCGCGTGGACACGCCGAAGGATTCCTACCACGCCGTGATCGCCACGATGCGCGATCTCGTCGTTGGCGTCGAAAGCGAACTCGGCACGCGTGGCACCGTCGGCATCGCCATTCCCGGTACGATCTCGCCTATCACCGGGCTGGTGAAGAATGCGAACACGACGCGGCTGATCGGCCATCCGCTCGACAAGGATCTCGGTGCCGCGCTCGGCCGCAAAGTCCACGTCGCAAACGATGCGAACTGCTTTGCCTTGTCGGAAGCGACAGACGGAGCAGCGACGGGCCGCGATATTGTGTTCGGGATCATCGCAGGCACAGGTGTGGGCGGCGGCGTCTGCGTCGGTGGACGCGTGCTGATCGGCGCCCATGCCATCGCAGGCGAGTGGGGCCATAACCCGCTGCCCCGTCCAAGCGTCGAAGAAGTTCAGAACGCACCGGAATGCTATTGCGGCTGTCGCGGCTGCATCGAAAGCTGGTGCAGTGGACCGGCGCTGAGCAAGCAATACAAGCGGCGCAGCGGAAAAGACCTCACAGCTATCGAGATTGCAGCAGCGTCCAAATCCGGTGATGCGGAGGCGATGGCTCTGATCGAAGACTTCCTGGACCGCTTTGCGCGTGCGATTTCGACTTTGGTCAATATCCTCGATCCCGATGCCATTGTGATCGGCGGCGGGTTGTCGAACATGGATATACTCTACAGCGAATTGTCCGCTCGCGTGGAGCGCTACGCGTTCTCGCCCCAGGGGCCAACGGCGATCCTGAAGAACCACCACGGCGATTCCAGCGGTGTGCGCGGCGCGGCATGGCTGTGGCCGGAAAAATGAGCGCGTTCTGCCGCGACTGTCTCGCCGACACCGCAACCGGCACGAAGCAGTGCGTGAAGTGTCGCAGCCACCGCATCGTTGCGCATCTGGAATTGGACACCCTCGCCATTGCGCATCTCGATTGCGACGCCTTTTACGCGGCCGTCGAGAAGCGCGACAATCCCTCCCTGGCCGACAAACCGGTCATCGTCGGCGGCGGTAAACGCGGCGTGGTTTCGACCTGCTGCTACATCGCGCGCATCGATGGCGTGCGTTCCGCCATGCCGATGTTCAAGGCGCTCCAGCTCTGCCCGAAGGCCGTCGTCGTCAAGCCGCAGATGGCCAAATACGTGGTCGAAGGAAAGCGCGTGCGTGCGCTGATGCGCGATCTGACCCCGATGGTAGAACCGCTGTCGCTCGACGAAGCCTATCTCGATCTCTCCGGCACCCAGCGCCTGCATGGCCGAAGCCCGGCGAAATCCATGGCGCTGTTGTGCAAAAGGATCGAAGACGAGATCGGCATCACCGTCTCGGTCGGCCTGTCCTGCAACAAATTCCTCGCCAAGCTCGCCAGCGAACTCGACAAGCCGCGCGGCTTCGCGGTGATCGGCGAGCAGGAGGCCGTCGCATTCCTGCGCGACAAGCCGGTCGGCATGATCCGCGGCGCCGGTGCGGCGCTGCAGGCCAGGCTCGCGAAGGACGGCATCACGCGCATCGGCCAGCTGCAGGATGCCGATGAGCGCGATCTCGCGCGGCGCTATGGCAGCACCGGCCTGTGGCTCTATCGCGCGTCACATGCACAGGACTCGCGCACCGTCGATCCATCCGGCGAGATGAAAAGCATTTCTTCCGAGACGACATTCAACGAGAATATCTCCCGGCTGGACGAACTCGAGAAAATCCTCTGGCGGCAATGCGAGCGCGTGTCGGCGCGCGCCAAGGCGATGGACCTCGGCGGCCGCACCGTGACGCTCAAGCTCAAGACCGCCGGATTCAAAATCCGGACGCGCAGCGACACGCTCGATGCGCCGACACAGCTCGCCGACCGTATCTTCCGGGCCTCGCTCGCACTGCTAAAGAAGGAAACAGACGGCACGCCATTCCGCCTGCTGGGCGCTGGTCTGCACAACATTTGTGCGGCCAGCGAATGCGATCCAGCCGACCTCGTGGATCGCGGCGCCGGCAAACGCGCCAAGGCCGAACACGCCATGGACAAGGTCCGCGCCAAGTTCGGCGGAGAAGCGGTCGGCAAGGGCCGCGGCTTGGGCGGTCGCAAACACGACCAGCTTTCGCCGAACCGGACCGGACGTTAGCTCAGCGCCCGTCGTGGCCGCTAATGACACTGTAGAGCTCCGGCCTGCGGTCGCGGAACAGACCCCAGGAGGTGCGTGCTCGCGCGATAGCATCAAGATCGAAGCTCGCGGTGATGAGGCCTTCTTCCGTGCGTCCCATCTCGGCGACGAGACCGCCGGTTTCATCGGCGATGAAGGACGAGCCGTAGAACGTCATCTCGCTTGCACTGCCTTCGGCACAGCTTTTTTCCCTTCCGATGCGGTTGGAGGCGACGAGCGGCACCATGTTTGCGGCGGCATGGCCTTGCATGGTGCGGCGCCAGTGATCGCGGCTATCGACCGGGGGCGCAGGCGGCGGTTCGCTGCCGATGGCGGTGGGATAGAACAGAACCTCCGCGCCCATCAGCGCCATGGTGCGCGCGCTCTCTGGGAACCACTGGTCCCAGCAGATGCCCGCCCCCATCGCGCCGAACTTCGTCTTCCAGACCTTGAAGCCCGTATCGCCGGGCGTGAAGTAATACTTCTCCTGATAGCCCGGCCCGTCGGGAATGTGAGACTTGCGATAGATGCCCAGCATGCGGCCATCCGCGTCGATCATCGCGAGTGAATTGAAATGCGCGTGACCGGCCTTCTCGAAAAAGCTGACCGGCAGTACGGCGCCGAGTTCTTTCGCGAGATCGGACATCTCGCCGATCAGCGGATTGCCCTCCGCCGGCGCGGCGAGCTTGAAGTGATCGACCAGCTGGTCCTGACAGAAATACGGCGTCTCGAACAATTCCTGAATCAGGATCGCGTTTGCGCCTTTCGCCGCCGCGGCGCGCACAAGCTCTTTGGCCTTGGCAATATTCTTCGGCGCATCCCAGGAACAGGCGAATTGTGTAGCAGCGAGCGTGATATTGCGCATGACGGTCCTTCAGGCTGGCGTCGTCGCGGCGATTTCCGCCAGCATCTGTTGTTCGAGTTTGGGATTTGCCTCGCCGTCGGCGGTGGCGATCAGATCTTTCGGAATGAGCAGGATCACCGGCAGGATCAAGGCATACACCGCAGTCGTTGCCAGCGCGCAATAGAGGAACCCATGCTCGGGGCTGCTGGCATAGATTTGCGCGCCAAGGATGTCGCCGCCGCGATAGGACAGCATATACATGCCGTCCACCATCATCATCAGCGCGCCTTGCAGGCCCGGCGGGCAAGAGCGCATCGCCAGGTCGTAATACGCACCGGCGGCGATACCACCCATCATGCCGATGGGAAGCGCGAGCCACAACGCCTGCTCGGCGGAGTTCACCAGCGCCAACGGAATCATCTGCGGGACGGTGATGATCGTACCCACCCACAGAAGCGTGCGCAGCGAGTAGCGCTTGCACAGCCACGCATAGAGGAAAAACATCGGAATGAAGGAGACCGCGAAGATCGCGTAGTAATCGGTGTAGATCGCGTCGGACGCGTGGAGCTTGTTGGTCAGATAGAACTGGAGCGGCGTGTTCGAACCCGGGGCGAACTGGAACATGAACATGATCAGCACCGCGGGATAGACCGCGCGATGCCTTAGCAGCCGCTTGATATCGCCGATCAGGTTGGAGCCCTTCGCTTGCGGCTGGTCATAGGCGTGATCGAAGACGGCCTTCGGCTTCCAGAACCCGAACGCGAACATCAGCATCGACAACGCTGCCATCAGGATGAAGGTCTGGTGTGGGGGAAGGTGCTCCGCGATCCAACCGGATGCGAGAGCGCCCGCGATGTAGGGAACGCTGGCAATGATGTTCCACAGTGCGCTCAGGCGGCCCGACATCAGCTTTTCCTGACCGACCAGCGCCAGAAGCGCCCACTGACCGGCTGCCACAAACCGCCAGAAGAGCATCACCATGAACATGCCGATGAAGAGGCCCGTGTAGGTAAGCTCGGTGTATGCCATCCATACAAAAACAGCGGCGGTGATCGGCGCGAAGATCAGGAAATATCCCCGATCGCGAAGACCCAGCGGACTCCACAGATCGCGTGTCAGTCCAAACACGACCGAGAGATAAACCGGGATCGCTGTGAGCAGCCGGAAGGACGACACTTCCGTCACGCTCGCATGCAGCTGATCCTTCAGCATATAGGATGTCGCGAAATCCAGCAGATATCCGTGCGGCATCACGAGATAGACGAGCAGCGTCAGCGGCGAGAAATAGCCGAATATTTTCGCCGTGCTCGCCGGCTCGTCGGTCGTGGTCGTCATGCGATTGCCCTGCCCCGTTTGCCCGATTTTTATGCCGGTTCCTGTTGCGTGATGCAGTGAATGCCGCCGCCGCCTTCGACGATGTCGAGTGCGTCGATCTGGAGGATGTCGCGGTCCGGAAAGCAGGTGGCCAGCAACGCGCGCGCCCTCTCGTCATTTGGGTCGCCGAACGACGGCATGACCACGCCGCCGTTCGGCAGATAGAAGTTGATATAGCTCGCCTGCATCAGGCGTCCATTCCAGTCCATGCGCTCCTTGCGCGGCTGTTCGATTTCGATGACATCGATGGTGTCGCCGTTCGCGTCACGTGCTTTTTTCAGGCGGCGGATCACCTCGCGTGCGGGTTCGTAATCCGGATGCGACTTGGTCGGCTGCGCACCAACCAGCACCCGCCCAGGCGCGACGAAACAGGCAATGTTGTCGACATGGCCGTCGGTCTCCTCGTCGGAGAAGCCTTCGCCGAGCCAGATCACGCGCCGCGCGCCGGTATAGAGCGCGAGGATTTCCTCGACTTCCTGCTGGGTGAGGTTGGCGTTGCGGTTTGGGTTCAGCAGCGTCTGCTCCATCGTGAGCAGCGTGCCCCGCCCGTCGCTGTGGATCGCGCCGCCTTCGTTGAACAGTGGCGCGTCATAGATGCGCGCACCGGTCGCCTTGGCGATGCGGGTCGCGAGCTGCGCATCCTCGGCGTAGGGCTGATACTTGTTCCCCCACGCGTTGAACCGCCACTGCACCGCAGCAATTGCGCCATCTGACCCGCGCAGGAACGTTGGCCCCATGTCGCGGGCCCAGGAATCGTCCAGCGGCACTTCGAAGATTTCGACCTTGCCGGCGCAAGCGAGCCGCGCTTCGGCCGCGTCGTGCGGGCGCACGGCCATCGTCACCGGCTCGAAGGTCGTGATTGCACGCGCCACCCGCGCAAACGCCTGCTTGGCGCGCAGCAATCCGTCCGGCCCGCCCCACGCTTCGGTGCGGCACGGCCAGCACATCCAGGTGCGCGCATGTTCCGACCATTCGGCCGGCCATGTGAATCCGTCGCGCACTGGGCACGGATCGTCTGCGTCAGGTCGCTCCATCATCGGCTTTCTATAGCGTGACGCGCGGCGGCGCGGTAGCTTGGGTTATCACGAAAGGAAGACACATGCCCGGCAAGATTGACGCGCGCCTGAAGGAATTGAACATCGCCCTCCCCGCCCCGCCCGCGCCGGTGGCGAGCTACGTGCCTTATGTCGTTACCGGGAACATGGTCTTCATCTCCGGACAGGTCACGATGGCCGCCGACGGACTGAAATACGTCGGCAAAGTCGGCGCCGATATCTCGCTGGATGATGGCAAGGCTGCGGCGCGCTTGTGCGCAATCAACGTCATCGCGCAGGTTAAGGCCGCGTGCGGCGGCGATCTCGATCGCGTGAAACGCTGCGTGAAAGTCGGCGTATTCGTCAATGCCGTGCCGGATTTCACGCAACACCCAGAGATTGCCAATGGCGCGTCCGATCTCTTCCAGGAAGTCTTCGGCGACGCGGGCAAGCATTCGCGCGCGGCGGTCGGCGCCGGCTCCCTCCCGCGCGGCGTGGCCACCGAAGTCGAGGCGGTGTTCGAAATCGCGTGACGGGATCGGAGTTCACCGCGCGTCTGGCGGGCCGTGCGTTCGATGTCGGACGTGTGGCATGGAACGCCTGCGCGGGAATCGAGAACCCGTTCACACGGTATGAGTTTTTTGATGCCGTCGAAGCATCAGGCTCTGCAACGGCGAAGACAGGCTGGCGTCCGCTGCATCTGGTTGTCGAACGCGATAGCCGGATCGAAGGCATACTGCCACTCTATCTGAAGAACCATAGCCAAGGTGAATATGTATTCGATCACGCCTGGGCCGACGCGCTGGAGCGCGCAGGCGGTGACTATTATCCGAAGCTTCAAGCCAGCGTGCCGTTCACGCCGGCGACCGGGCGCCGGATGCTGATCGCGCCCGGCGCCAATGAAAGCGCAATGCGCGCAGCGCTGCTCTCGACTGGCGCGAACGCGGTGAAAGAGCTTCACGCCTCGTCGCTGCACATCACCTTTCTTACCGAAGATGAATGGCGCGCGGCGCGTGAAGCCGGATATCTCCAGCGCACGGATCAGCAATTCCACTGGGAGAACCGCGGCTATACGAGCTTCGACCAATTCCTCGGCGAATTGAATTCGTCAAAGCGCAAGAACCTGCGTAAGGAACGCGAAGCGGTGCGCGCGGAAGGCGTCGAATTCGACTGGCTGACCGGCAGCGGCCTAACCGAGGCCATGTGGGATCAATTTTTCGCGTTCTACATGGACACAGGCGGCCGCAAATGGGGCCACCCCTACCTCACGCGCGAATTCTTCAGCCGCATCGGCGCGAGCATGGCGGATCAGATTCTGCTGGTGATGGCGAAGCGCAACGGGCGATACATTGCCGGCGCGCTCAATTTTTTTGGTGATGGCATTCTGTTCGGTCGCAACTGGGGCTGCAGCGAGTTCGTGCCGTTCCTGCATTTCGAGACCTGCTACTACCAGGCCATCGAATTCGCGATCGCACGTGGGCTGAACAAAGTCGAAGCCGGCGCGCAGGGCGAGCACAAGCTCCTGAGAGGCTACATGCCTGCCACGACGTACAGCGCACACTACATCGCCCATCCCGGCCTACGCCGCGCGGTCGACGACTATCTCAAACGCGAACGCGAAGCTGTCGCCGAGCACATCGGCGAACTTGCGGAGCACGGGCCGTTCCGGAAACACGTCTAATTCGTCGTGGCCGGGTTTAGCCTGGCCTTCCACCGAGCAAGCGGCGCTGGATGGCCGGGTCGCGCTCCGCTACGCTTCGCTGCCCGGCCATGACGAGGTTATAATGTACGACCCCAACAATATCTTCGCCCGCATCCTGCGCGGCGAGCTGCCGAAAGTGGCGGTGTATGAGGACGACCTCACCCTTGCCCTCATGGACATCATGCCCTCGGTCGAGGGCCACACGCTGGTGATCACCAAAGAGCAGGCCGAGGACATTCTCGATCTGTCGCCCGAAGGCGCCGCGGCGCTGATCAAGACCACGCAGAAGGTCGCAAAGGCAGTGAAGAAGGGCCTCGCCGCACCCGGTATCATGCTGGTGCAACTGAACGGCGCCGAAGCGGGGCAAAGCATCCCGCACATTCACTTCCACATTCTGCCGCGCAGTGAGGGCCTGGACCTCAAGCTCCACGGGCGCAGCATGGTGAAGGCGGAAATCCTGGAACCCATTGCCGCCAAAATCCGGGCGGCCTTGTAGGCTCGGCGTGCCACCCCCATATCTCGGCAACGATGATCTATCTGCTGGCCTTCTTCTGCTCGCCACTCGCGCTGTTGTTCGCGGGCAAGCCGATTTCGGCGCTGTTCAATCTGATCCTCTATATCCTCTCCATCGTTTGCTGGATCACGATCATCTTCCACCATGTGGGCCTCCTGCTTTGGGCCATTGCCGCGCTGCACGCGGTTCTCGCGATCAACAACGCCCGCGAAGACCGGCGCGCGCGGCGGATCATCGCGGCATCGCGGCCCGACTAGAATTCATTATGCACCTCGCCTGACCCGTGCGAGCCTTCCGGCAATCGCGCTGTGGGGAGCGCTCCCATAAGGAGTGGCAACGATGAATCTCAGAACAATGCTTGGACTTGCCCTGGCGGCAGGTCTTCTTCTCGTCCAGGCAGGTACTGCAATGGCAGCCGGAAACGACAACAAGGATCAATCCGAGTATTGCGTGAAGAAGGGCGGCGTGGTGCAGACCCGCATTCCGGAATACGGAACCAATGGCGGAACGGCGCTCGTGCTCGCGCACAAGGCCCAATTCTGCCAGTTCACGAAGGAAAAAGACGGCAGCCAGATCAACGTGCTTCTCAGTACGCTGACGACACGGCAGCCGACGCTTGCCGCACTCGCCTATTATGCGCAGGTGCAACTCGGAAGCTGCAACGGAAATCCCGCATCCTGCTACTGCACACTGCTCGGGGGCAGCGATCTGTTCGGCGGCATCAATGCGGCCGGTGGCGGCTGGGTTCTCGACACCGATCCGAATGACGTTTTGGAGGCCTGCATCTTCCCCGACATGTCGTCGATCGACTCGTGGGGACTCGCTTACCATTCGATCGGCACGATCCGCGGCAAGAACCTCGCGAACGCGCTGCGTTACAAGAACCCTTATGACCCGAAACAGAAAACCGCGGGCCTGAAGACCAAGCTGCCGTTCTGATTCGCACTCAGCCCGGCATCCTTTCGAACACTTTGAGCCCCGGCGGGATGACAACCCACGGGGCTTTTTCGCGGGCATTGATCGCAATTTTCGGCTTGAACAGCGACGGATCGTCGAGCGAGCCGGCATAGATCGTGTGATTGTCGGTCTCTCCGATGATCCCGCCGAAGACGAGGCTCCAGCATTGGGCGCAGTGGTTGCGGTCCGCGACGCGGCCGTCACTCAGCTTATGCGAATGAGTCGTCACCGGGCCGGTGATCGCGACCTTGTCCGCATCGAACCCCATGAAGCCGATGTATCCGCCGCCCGATTGCCGGCGGCAGTCGTTGCAGAAACAATAACCCGCGAACCGGGGCTCACCGCGCGCCTCATAGCGCACCGCCCCGCAAAGGCATCCGCCGGCGGTCGTTCTTTCGCTCAATCTTTCCTCCTGTCCTGCGCGCAATCATCTTGCGTATTTGAATTGCGATTTTCGATATTTCGCCCGTTATCGCTTCTGTACAGAACAGACGGTTGTTTTTGCAAAAATCGCAATTCAAATCTTCGTTGCTGCGGGTATCTCATTGAACATACTCGATATTCGTTCTCCTTCGCTGCATTGCGGCAGCGAAATTGCTCCCGTGGGGCAGAGCCCGTAAAAATGGGAGCGCGGCGACGCATTGCAAGGAACGGCGGGAATGGAAAAGCACACGGGATCCTGTATTTGCGGCGCGGTGCGCTTCACCGTCGAGGGCCCGCTTCCGGCGCCGGACGCGTGCCACTGCACGATCTGCCGCAAGTTCTCGGGCCATTATTATTCGGGCAGCGACGTCCCCCGCAAACGCGTGAAGGTCGAGGGCGAGGAGAACGTCACCTGGTACCGCTCGTCGGACAAGGCGCGGCGCGGCTTCTGCAAGATCTGCGGCGCGTCGCTGTTCTTCGACCCGACCTACCGCGACTGGTTCGGCATCTCGATGGGCGCCTTCGACAAACCGACGGGGACCAAACTCGCGATCCACATCTTCACGGCGGACAAGGGTGACTATTACGAGATCGGCGAGGATGGCGTGCCGAGGAATGAGCAGTGACATGCGATTCGAGTTAGTCTTCGTTATTGGTCTTGTAGCAACGGCGCATGCGTCGGCTGCGGAGTTGAGACCCGCGATGCGCACGGTCGTGACATGCGTCTACGATATGGTGCGATCTCGTCACGGCATTCTATCAACCGACGTCTATGCGATTGGCAAAGTCGAATACGTTGTCGAGTACAGGATTCGCAACGAAGCTGGCAACGTGTTCATCGGTGGCATCGGCATCTGGAGCGATAAGGACTCCGACGGCAACTACTCATACACAAATGAAACGCCGACCGGACAAAAGGATGACGACGGTTCCCTGGAACTCGATTTCCTCGGCGGTAAATTCATCGACGCCATGTATTCAAGATGCCATCTATTTCCAACTTTCATGGATACAGTCGCGCTTCCAGGGGAGCCAGAGCCGTCCATTCCAAAGCGGGAGAGGATCACAATGCCGACTTCCGTGAAGCAATAGCTCGTTTGTCATCCCCGGCCGAGCGAAGCGTTAGCTTCGCGAGGGGAAGGGGACCCAGGTCGTAGTATTTTGGCAATGAAGCAAAACCAAGCGCTGGAAGAGTTCAAAGTCGCGTGAACCCAAGCACCTGGGTAACTTCCTGTTGCCGTACGCCTTAACAAGCCAGCGCGGTAGCACCCGCGCATATTTTTCGGCGGCCCGTTTCAATCTCAGAGAACGAAAAAACATCAATCCATTCCCGAAATCATACGCTCTCTTCCGCCTTCGGCTTCTTCTTGCCGGCAGGCGCGCGCGGCTTGGCGTCGGCGGGGACGAACTCGAATGCCAGTTTGTCGTTCTCGCGGTCGAGGAGCACCCGCACCGTGCCGCCGTCCTTGAGTTTGCCGAACAGGATTTCGTCGGCGAGCGGTTTCTTGATGTTGTCCTGGATCACGCGCGCCAATGGCCGCGCGCCGAAGGCATCGTCGTAGCCCTTCTCGCCGAGCCAGCGCGTGGCTTCCGGCGTCAGGTCGAAGGTCACGTCGCGGTCGATGAGCTGGGCTTCGAGCTCGAGCACGAATTTCTCGACGACATGGTCGATTGTGTCGCGCGAGAGCGGCGCGAACGAGATCGTCGCGTCGAGACGGTTACGGAATTCCGGCGTGAACAGCTTCTTGATCGCTTCCTCGTCCTCCCCTTCGCGCTTGCCGCGGCCGAAGCCAATGGCCTCTTTCGCGGCATCCGACGCGCCCGCGTTCGTGGTCATGATCAGCACCACGTTGCGGAAATCGATCTTCTTGCCGTTGTGATCGGTGAGTTTGCCGTGGTCCATCACCTGCAACAGGATGTTGAACAGGTCCTGATGCGCCTTCTCGATCTCGTCGAGCAGCAGCACGCAATGCGGATGCTGGTCGACGCCGTCGGTGAGCAGGCCACCCTGGTCGAAGCCGACATAGCCCGGCGGCGCGCCGATCAGGCGGCTGACGGTGTGGCGTTCCATGTATTCGCTCATGTCGAAACGGATCAGCTCCACGCCCATGATATTGGCGAGCTGTTTGGCGACTTCGGTCTTGCCGACGCCGGTCGGACCGCTGAACAGATAGCAGCCGATGGGCTTCTCCGGCTGGCGCAACCCCGCGCGCGCGAGCTTGATCGCCGACGACAGCGCGTGGATCGCCTTGTCCTGGCCGAACACGACGCGCTTGAGATCGTCTTCAAGCGAGCGCAGCGATTCCGTATCGGATTTCGACACCGATTTTGGCGGGATGCGCGCCATCTTGGCGATGACGTCTTCCACTTCCTTGACGCCGATGATTTTCTTGCGGCGGGACTCCGGCAGAAGCATCTGCGACGCGCCGACTTCGTCGATCACATCGATCGCCTTGTCGGGCAGCTTGCGGTCGTTGATGTATTTCGCGCTCAGCTCCACCGCGGCCTTGATGGCGTCCGCGGTGTAACGGAGCTTGTGGTATTCCTGATAATAAGGCGCGATGCCCTTGAGTATCTTGATCGTGTCGGGGATCGTCGGTTCCGCCACGTCGATCTTCTGGAAGCGGCGCACCAGCGCGCGGTCCTTCTCGAAATACTGGCGGTATTCCTTGTAGGTCGTCGAGCCGATGCAGCGCAGCAGACCCGCCTGCAACGCGGGCTTCAATAAATTGGACGCATCCATCGCGCCGCCGGACGTGGCACCGGCGCCGATCACAGTGTGAATCTCGTCGATGAACAGGATGGCGCCTTTCAGGCCTTCGAGCTCCTTCACGACGGATTTCAGGCGCTCTTCGAAATCGCCGCGATAGCGCGTGCCGGCGATCAGTGCGCCCATGTCAAGCGCATAGATGACGCTGCCGCGCAGGACTTCCGGCACCTCGTTCTTGATGATCTTGCGCGCCAGACCTTCGGCAATCGCGGTCTTGCCGACGCCGGGATCGCCGACGAAGAGCGGATTGTTCTTCTGGCGGCGGCACAGAATCTGGATCGTGCGTTCGACCTCGGCCTCACGGCCGATCAGCGGATCGATGCGGCCCGACTTCGCCTTCTCGTTCAAATTCACGCAATAGGCTTCAAGAGCCTCGGTGCCCTGCTTGACGGGCTTCTCGCCGTCCTCGTCGTCGTCAGCGCCTTTCACCGGCTTGGCCTGGCTCATGCCGGGGCGCTTGGCGATGCCGTGGGAGATGTAGCTCACCGCATCGAGCCGCGTCATGTTCTGCTCTTGCAGGAAATAGACCGCGTGGCTCTCGCGCTCGGTGAACAGCGCGACCAGAACATTCGCGCCGGTGACCTCATCGCGGCCGGAATTCTGAACGTGAAGAACAGCGCGCTGGACAACGCGCTGGAAACCGGTCGTCGGCTTGGCGTCCTCGCCATCCTCTATGACCAGCGTCAGCAATTCCTCGTCGACATATTTCTGCAAGGTCTGGCGCAGCGGATCGACCTCGACATTGCAGGCCTTCATCACCTGCGCGGCATCGGGATCGTCCATCAGCGCGAGAAGAAGATGCTCGAGCGTCGCGTATTCGTGATGGCGGTCGCTGGCGAGCTTGATCGCGCGATGCAGGGCCTGTTCGAGACTACGCGAGAGTGAGGGCATATCCGATTCTACTCTTTCTCCATGGTGCATTGTAGCGGATGTTGGTGACGGCGGGCGAACTCGATGACCTGCGCCACCTTGGTTTCCGCGACTTCGAAGGTGAAGACGCCGCAAATCCCCACACCATGGCGGTGGACATGCAGCATGATCTCAACCGCCTGTTCGCGACCCTTGTTGAAAAACTTCTCCAGGATGTGCACGACGAACTCCATCGGCGTGTAGTCGTCGTTGAGGATGAGCACCTTGTAGAGCGACGGCTTCTTGGTCTTCGGGCGCGTCTTCGCAACGACGCCGGTTCCGGTCCCGGAACCGCCATTGCCGATCAGCCCATTGCCATCGCGCTTGTCTCTCATCGCCGCATCCGACGCATTCCGGCAGTTTAACGGGAACGGACCCGCGGAATGCAACATCATTCCGTGTCCCATGGTTTATATGGGCATTGTTTGAAGAAATGCGAAAAGGGCCCGGGCAATTAAGCCCGAGCCCTTCAGCACCCGTTCCGCTTTTGGAGGGGGGAGGAACCGCGGAACGAGAAAGTTAGTTAGGCAGCGCGCGCGTTTTGCACGACGTCGACCCACGCCTGGACGCGGCCCTGGATCGGGGCGAAAGAGTCCTTCGTGGTCGAGGCGAAGATTTCGCCCAGCTTCGTCATCTGGCTGACATAGCCTTCGAACGCGGTCTTCGCGAAGTCGGTCTGCAGCTCGAACGCCTCGTGGACGGACTTCGTCGCCATCAGGGCTTTCGTCGCGGCAATCGTGTCTTCGATCGACTGCTTGGAATAGGAATAGATCTCGTTATGGAGGGTTTCCGCGCCCTTGCCGGCCACATTGGCGGCCTGCATGTACGCCTCAACCGTCTCCTTGCCGTAACCGGCAAGATGCTCGTAGCTCTTCACAGCCTTCTCGAAGCCGGTCTTGAGGGCTTCGGTGCCATTCTTCATCGCCGATTCCATATTGTCGGCCGCATTCATCGCCTTCTCAGCCGTCTTGCTCTTCGCCATTGTCTGTCTCCAATCGTTGGGGGCACACCGCAAAAACGCGACTGCCGGGGATTTGTTGCAACGCAACATGACTTATATGCGGTGCAACATAAGATTTGTCAAGGGCACTCTTTCGCTACCCGAAAGAGGCCGCCGAAACGATGTGTTAACCCTTCGTAAACGCCCGTAAATCATACTGTATTTCGGATTTTAACTTGCGCTGCGCCTCGCAATTTGTTCTCTTGTTTGCGGTGGGGCTGCCAAATTGATCGCGTTGAGGCTGTAGATGCTTGACGGGGCGCGTACCCGATTCAGCACGTCTGTGAAGGCGTTTTTTCTGTTTGCCGCCTTGTCGGGAGCTATCCTTGCGTCAAGCGCGGACGGTGCTTTCGCTCGGGGCCGGCATCACCGGGGCGGCCATGGACACGCCATGCCCGCCAGCCTGACCGATCCCGCCAAGGACGCGGCCCTTATCGTCGATGGGACGACAGGCAAAGTTTTGTACAGCCGCAACGCCACCGCCGAGCGGCACCCGGCCTCGCTCACCAAGATGATGACGCTCTATCTGCTGTTCGAGCAGCTCAAGAAGGGTCAGGTCTCGTTTTCCAGCCAGATCCCGGTCTCGGCCCATGCCGCGGCGCAGAAACCGACCAAACTGCATCTCTATGCAGGGGACACCATTCCCGTCGATGTCGCGATCTACGCGATCGTGGTGCGCTCGGCCAACGACGTCGCCGTGGCGATCGCCGAATTCCTCGGCGGCACCGAATCCAATTTCGCGACGATGATGAACACGAAGGCACGCCAGCTCGGCATGCGCGACACGTTTTATCATAACGCCTCGGGCCTCCCCGATCCGCTGCAGATTTCGACCGCGAGCGATCTCGCCGTTCTGGCGCGCCACCTCGCCTACGACTTCCCACAATATTTTCACTATTTTTCCGCGCCCGGCTTCTCCTATCGAGGCGTCAACTACACCACGCACGACAATCTGATCGGACGCTATTCGGGCGCCGACGGAATCAAGACCGGCTACACCGGAGCGTCCGGATTCAATCTCGTGTCGTCGGTGACGCGCGGGCGGACCCACATCATCGGCGTGGTGATGGGCGGGCGCACCGCTCATCGCCGCGACGCGGAGATGATGAACCTGCTCGACCAGACGTTCGACCGCATCGATCAGAACCCGGCGATGGTCGCGAGCGCGACTGTGCCCTGGCGGACGATGGCGCAGAACACGCCAGCCGTCACAGCCGGCTTCGATCTGATGGCCTCGAACCAGCATGCGACAGCGAATGACGCGTCCGATAGCGAGGACGAAGACGCCGCGGAATCGCAATCCGACAGCGACGACGCGGAGAACGAGATCGCTCCGCCGCCCGTACCGACCCCTGCCCCCATTGTCGTCGCGCAAGCGAAGCCGCCCGCCCCGAAGCCGTCAGCGCCTCCGCCCAAAGCAACCGCGGCGGATAATACGCCGACACCCAAGCCTCGGCCGGTCATGGTCGCGTCCTATCAGCCGCCGAAGCCCAGACCGGCGATGCGTCAGGAAATCGGCGAAGGCGATATCGGTGACGACATGCTCTCCACCGCCAGGCTGAAAGCCCAGGACTGGACCATCCAGATCGGCGCGTTTGCCGACAGCGCGATCGCGCGTGCGCAGCTTGCCAGCTATGCGGAACGCTCGATGGATGTTCTCGGACAGGCGAGCCGCATCATCGTTCCGTTCAAGGCGGTTGACGGCCAGACCTTGTTCCGCGCCCGGTTCGGTCCTTTCGTCGAGCGTGAAGCCCGCGAGGTTTGCACGCGCCTAACCGAACGCGGCCAGACCTGCTTCGCGGCCCTCGCCACGCGCTGACCGCCGCTTAATCTTCGTGACAGTAGGCGTAGGTGGCGACGCCATCGGGCGCGAGCCATGCCGCGACATTCTTTTGCCACGATGCCAGCATTCCCGGACCCAGATGGACCGGTTCGTGGAGAACGCCGTGCATTCCACTCTAGACCCACGCATCCTGTTCCGTCACTGCCGTGAGACGCACCTGGCCGTTCGCAGCCCAAGGAACCGGGCGGTCGCTGTCGCCTTCGATTTTGGCAACGCCCGTCGGGCCCGTCCGATTGGTCCTGGTTGGGGTGACGGTTGTGCAGCTATGGCAGCAGCACGTCCTTGGCTTCGTTAATTTTGGACGCGAGATAATCCGTACCGCCCTTGTCGGGATGGTTCTGTGAAATAAGCTTTCTGTGCGCGGCACGAATTTCGTCATCGCTTGCGCCATCCTGAAGCCCGAGCACTTTCAGTGCTTCGATACGGGTCATGTTGCTCGATGAAGATTTCGGCGGCGGCGCGTCGTGGTCAGGTCGGCCGCCGGGCCATAGCCGGATGCCCGTCATCAGGCTCCACGCGACGCCGGCGAGAAAGATCGCCGGCGCCCATCGCTCCGTTGCACCGAGGAAGACAGCGAGCGCCGCGAGTACGCCGATCGCGGCGTAGCGCGCAACCGTCATCAGTTTTCCCGGATCGCCGGTCATGGCGATACGCGCCAGGAACAACAGCCCGATCAGGGCCAGCGCTCCGGCGAGGAAAACCATCAGCCGGCGCTCAGCAGCGCGGCGTTGCCGCCTGCCGCCGTCGTGTTGACCGTGTAAGTACGCTCGAGTGCAAAGCGCAGCATGTAATGCGGACCGCCCGCCTTCGGTCCGGTGCCCGACAGGCCTTCGCCGCCGAAGGGCTGCACGCCGACCACGGCGCCGATCTGGTTGCGGTTGACGTAGATATTGCCAACCTTGATGCGCTCGCGCACGAACTGCGCGGTCTCCTCTATGCGGCTGTGGATGCCGAGCGTCAGGCCGTAGCCCGTCGCGTTGATCGCATCGCAGACCTTGTCGAGCCTGCCGCCCTGATAGCGGATGATGTGCAAGATAGGACCGAACACTTCGCGTTTGAGCTGGTCGAGCGACTGAAGCTCGAATGCATGCGGCGGAAAGAACACGCCGTTCGCGCATTCCGGACCGAGCGTCAGCTTGCGCAGCAGCTTTGCCTCCCGCGTCATGCGGTCGGCATGTTCCTGCAGCGTCTGTCGCGATGCTTCGTCGATCACCGGCCCGATGTCGGTGGAGAGCAGGAACGGATCGCCGAGCTTGAGCTCGTCCATCGCGCCCACGATGATCTCAATCATCTTGCCGGCGACGTCGTCCTGCACGAACATCACCCGCAGCGCAGAACAGCGCTGACCCGCACTGTCGAACGCCGAGGCCAGCACATCCCGCGCGACCTGTTCCGGCAGCGCAGTGGAATCCACGATCAGCGCGTTCTGTCCGCCGGTTTCGGCGACGATGGCCGGCAGCGCGCCGTCACGCGCGGCGAGCGCGCGGTTGATCGTGATCGCCGTCTCCGTCGAGCCCGTGAACGCGACACCGGCTAGCCGATTGTCGGAGAGCACGATCTTGCCGATCTTCGATCCGCGACCAGGCAGTAGGTGCAATGCATCCGCGGGCACGCCGGCCTGATGCATCAGGCGCACGGCCGCAGCGGCAATCAGCGGCGTGCGCTCCGCCGGCTTCGACAGCACCGTGTTGCCGGCGGCGAGCGCGCCGGCCACCTGGCCGATGAAGATCGCGAGTGGGAAATTCCATGGCGCGACGCAGAAGAACGGTCCGCGACCGTGCAGCGAAAGCTGGTTGGACTCGCCCGTCGGTCCCGGGAGCTCGATCGGATTTTCGAATTTCTCCCGCGCCTGTCCCGCGTAATAGCGCAGCAGATCGACCGCCTCGCGAAGCTCACCCAATGCGTTCGGCAGAATCTTTCCACCTTCGCGCACAGCGAGTGCCATCAACTGCGCGCTGTTGTCTTCAAAGAGATTGGCTGCGCGTTCCAGAATGTCGGCGCGATTGTTGCCCTTCAGCGCATCCCAGTCGTGTTGCGCGCGGCAGGCCGCTTCGAGCGCGTTGCTCACATCCGCTTCAGAGACCTCAGCAACCTTGCCGATGAGACGCGTGCGGTCCGATGGATCGAACACGTCGTGGAAGTCCTTGCCGGTCTCTTTCGCCGAAATGATCGGACCTGCGGTCGGCAATGTCTCCAGCGACTTCTTCATCGCGGCAATCATCGGCTCGCTCTTGGCCGGATCGGCCCAGACGAAACCGGTGGAATTGGTGCGGCCCGGCAGAATGTCGGCGGGCAGCGGAATGCGGGGATTGCGCAACGGCGTGTCCTTGGAAAGTTGAATGATCGGATCGGCAATGATGTCGTCTAGCGGCGCGTCGTCGTCGGCGAGCCGGTTTACGAACGACGTGTTCGCGCCGTTCTCGAGCAGGCGGCGCACGAGATAGGCGAGCAGATCCTCGTGGCTACCGACCGGTGCGTAGATGCGGGTGCCGACACCCTTGCGGATATCGCGATAGAATTCGTGCAGCGCCTCCCCCATGCCATGCAGGCGCTGATATTCGAAGTCGGTGCGATTGGCCGCCAGCGTGTCGATGGCGGCGACAGTATGAGCGTTGTGGGTCGCGAATTGCGGATAGATCGCGTCGCTCGCCGCCAGCATCACGCGCGCGCAGGCGATATAGGACGTGTCGGTCGCGGACTTGCGCGTGAACACGGGATAATCGACCAGCCCCTGCTCCTGCCCGCGCTTGATTTCCGTATCCCAGTACGCGCCTTTCACGAGGCGCACGGGAATGCGGCGCTGCTGGCGGCGCGCGAGATCGACCAGCCAATTCAGCGTCGGCAGCGCGCGCTTCTGATAACCCTGCACCGCGAGACCGAGGCCGCTCCAGCCCTTGAGCGACGGTGCTTCGCCGACAGCCTCGAAGAAATCGAGCATCAGATCGTGACGATCGGATTCCTCGGCATCGATAGTCAGCGCCAGATCGTTCGCGCGAGCCTGTTCGCCCAATTCAACCACAATTGGCAGCAACTCGTTCATCACGCGCTCGCGCTTGATCCATTCATAGCGCGGATGCAGCGCAGAGAGCTTCACCGAGATGCTTGGACGTTCGAAGATCGATTTGCCGTCCTTCGGATGTGCCGTCGCAATCGCCGCCAGCGCATCGCGATAGGACTGCGCGTAGCGTTTCGCGTCATGCGCGGTATAGGCGGCCTCGCCCAGCATGTCGAAGGAGTAGCGATAGCCTTCCTTCTCCCACGCGCGGCCTTCCCTCATCGCCTCGCCGATGTTGCGGCCGAGTACGAACTGCTTGCCGAGGATGCGCATCGCGTACATCACGGCCTGGCGGATCACCGGCTCGCCGGAGCGCGCAACCAGCTTCTTGAAGATGCCTTCGAGATCCCATTTCGCGGTCTCGTCGAGTTTGACGATGCGGCCCGTGAGCATCAGCGCGAAGGTGGAGGCGTTCACGAACAGGGAGTCCGACTTGTTTTTGTGGCTGCCCCAATCCGCGGACCCGACCTTGTCCCGGATCAGCTTGTCGGCGGTCTCGCTGTCCGGGATGCGCAGCAGCGCTTCCGCCAGGCACATCAGCGCCACGCCCTCGGGGCCGGAGAGCGAATATTCCTGCATGAAAGCATCGACGCCGCCGCCGCGGGCACCTTCCTTGCGGATGCGGGTGACGAGGTCCTGCGCGAGCTTGTGAGTCGCGGCCTCCTCGGCGGGCGAGAGGCGCGCCTGCGCGATGCGCTCAGCGACGATCTTGTTCTCATCGGCGAGGTAGACGGCGGAAATGGCCTGTCGGAGCGGCGAGGATGTCATGTCTATGCAGGTACCTGAATCGTGGGCCGCGATCCTAGCCGGACGGGTTCCGGGGCGCTAATGTTCCGTGGCATGAAAACTCCCGAAATCGTTGCAACCATTGCCGAATTGCGCAGCCATGTCGCCGCATGGCGTGGCGCCGGACAACGCGTCGGCCTGGTGCCCACCATGGGCGCCCTGCACACCGGCCATTTGTCGCTGATCGATGCCGTCCGCAGCCGCGCGGACAAAGCAGTGGTCACGATTTTCGTCAACCCCACGCAGTTCGCGCCACACGAGGATTTCGACCGCTATCCCCGCACGCTCGACACCGACGCCGCAAAACTGGGCGAGAAGGCCGACCTGATCTTCGCTCCCACGGTGAAGGAGATGTACCCCGAAGGCTTCGCCACAAAGATCGACGTTGGCGGTCCGAGCGAAGGACTGGAAACCGATTTCCGGCCGCATTTCTTCGGCGGCGTCGCCACCGTCGTCGCCAAGCTACTGATCGCGGCGATGCCGGATGTCGCCGTGTTCGGCGAGAAGGACTGGCAGCAGCTGCAGGTCATCCGCCGCCTCGTCACCGACCTCGCGCTTCCGATCGAGATCATGGGCGCGCCGATCCTGCGCGAAGCGGACGGCCTCGCGATGTCGTCACGCAACGCGTATCTCAAAGCGCATGAGCGCGCGATTGCCGGCAAGATGAATGTCATCCTGCGCAACGCCAAAGACGTCGATCAGGCAAAACGTGATTTGCTGAGCGCCGGGTTCGACTCCGTGGACTACGTCGCGATCCGCGATGGACGCATCCTCGCTGCAGCGAAAATCGGCGGAACAAGGCTGATCGACAATATGGCGATCTAGACGAGCGCCGCGACATCGGCCTTCCATCTGGCCACGCGATCCGCCGGCAAGGCGAGCGGGGTCTTGGCGATCAGCCCGTCACAGTGCTCTACAAAGTCCTTGGAGAAGTTCAGCCTAAAGCTGTTCCATGCAGCTCTCATGCCCGGTTGAGCAAGAGCATCCGCAAGACGCGATGTCGACGTCATCCAGACGGAAGGATCGATCGTGCCGAGCTGATGCTGAAGGTACGTGTCTTCCATGCTGATGAGAGACGCGCGGGCAACGCTCAGAAAGGTTTCGACCTGCAACGGCTCGAGCGTTGCGTCGCCCGATCGCCCTCGAACCATCACATCCGTCAGCTGCGGCTCCGTCTGCCGGAAGATCAGATCGACGATGCGCGCGGTGCGGCCCTGTTGCATGAGCGAGCGCTGGTTCTTGAGCGTCTGCCGAGTCTGGACGAGCAGAAAAACCAATGTGACGACGACTGCGATACCGCTGATGAAAGACCCCAGTGCCGCCAAATCCGAAAGTGCCATGATTGCCCTCCCCAAGAATGACTCCAAACCGGGATCATCCTAGAGCAATCCAAGTTCCGCCAGTTCCTGTTTCAGCTTCTCGGGCAGATTGCCGGCCTTGATGTCCCGCACATCCGGCGGCGCGTCCTTGGGGTCGAGATAGCGCCAGCCCTGGAACGGGCGGTGGCTGCGGCGCATCACGGGGATCAGCTTGGGCTCATAGACCAGCGCGCAATGCGGCTTGCCTTCCTTCTGCACCGGCTTGAGCGCGAGGAGTTTCTGCCGCGCCGCGATCTGGCCTTTGATGACCCAATAGAGCGAGCCGCCGTCGAGCACTTCCTCTCCGCGCTTCGGCGTCATGCGCGTGACGTGCTGAAGGACGAGTGGCTGCTTCTTCTTTTTCTTTTCGGCGAGGCGCTTCTTCTGCCAGCCGGCCAGTTCTTCGAGGGACTCCACGCCGACACAAAGCTTGATGATATGCAGCGTCATGCCATCGCTTTCGCGAACCGCACGACGGCGGTTTCGGCCGCGACCTGATCGCCCGGCGAGACGTCGACCGCTTCGACCGTCGCATCAGCAGGGGCCGAAAGCGTGTGCTCCATCTTCATGGCTTCGAGCATCGCCAAAGGCTGACCGCGTTTCACCTTGTCGCCGGCCTTCACCAACACCTGGATGATCTTTCCCGGCATCGGCGTGACGACGCGGTCCGCCGCCTCGCCGCCCTGTTCCGCCGCCTCGAACGGGTCGAACTCCTTGAGCGCAAACGTCTCGCCATGACGCATCGCGGCGATCGCACCGTTCGCGAGCCGCAGAAGATGGATGCCCGGCGCTGCGGGGCCATCGAGCTGAACAAGAGTCCGTTTGTCCCCAACAACAAATTCGATGCCCTGACGCGCCTTTCCGCCAAGGCGGAAGCCATCGCGCGCGTTCCATGGATCGAAGCTCGCGGTGCTGCCTTTGTCGGCAACGAATCGCGCCGCAGCGGTGAGAATGTCGAGGTCCGGCTCATTGTGCCGAACGAGCTCACCGATATGACGGTCGATGAAGCCGGTATCGATATCGCCGGCGATGAAATCCTTGCTGCGCAGCGCGCGGATCAAGAACGCGTTGTTGGTGCGCAGCCCGGCGATCTCCGCATGCGCGAGCGCATCGGCGAGCTTTGCAATCGCGCCTTCGCGCGTCGCATCGTGCGCGATCACCTTGGCGATCATCGGATCGTAATAGGGCGTCACCGCATCGCCTTCGCGCACACCGCTGTCGACACGCACATCTTCCGGCAATCTCAGGCGTTCCAAAGTGCCGATGGATGGCAGAAAGCCGTTGTCGGGGTCCTCCGCATACAGACGAACCTCGACGGCATGACCGTCGATGCGCAGATTCCGCTGCGCTTTCGGAAGCTTCTCGCCGGAGGCGACGCGCAATTGCCATTCGACGAGATCAAGGCCGGTGATTGCTTCCGTGACCGGATGCTCTACCTGCAAGCGCGTGTTCATTTCCATGAACCAGAAACGGTCGGGTTTCAGGCCCTCCGACGCATCGGCGATGAACTCCACCGTTCCCGCGCCGATATAGCCAACAGCGAGCGCCGCCTTCACCGCCGACTCGCCCATCGCCGCGCGCATCTTCTCCGGCATGCCCGGCGCAGGCGCTTCCTCGACCACTTTCTGATGGCGGCGCTGCAGCGAACAATCGCGCTCAAATAAATGGACGGCGTTGCCATGGCCGTCGGCAAATACCTGCACCTCGATGTGACGCGGTCGCGTGACGTATTTCTCTATCAGCACGCGGTCGTCGCCGAAGGAGGACTTCGCTTCGCGCTTGGCGGATTCGAGCGCGACGGAGAACTCGCCGGCCGCCTCGACTTTGCGCATGCCCTTGCCGCCGCCGCCTGCGACGGCCTTGATCAGCACCGGATAGCCGATTTTGCCCGCTTCCTTGGCGAGATGATCCGGCACCTGATCGTCGCCTAGATAACCGGGCACGACCGCGACGCCGGCCTTCGCCATCAACACCTTGGCGCGGTCTTTTAATCCCATGGCACGGATCGCATCCGCCGGCGGTCCGACGAAGATCACACCGGCCTTTTTACAGGCCTCGGCGAACTCGGCATTCTCCGAGAGAAACCCATAACCTGGATGAATCCCATCCGCGCCGGTCTCTTTCGCCGCAGCCAGAATGACATCGCCCAACAGATAGCTCTCGCGCACCGGCGCGGGGCCGATGCGCACGGCCTTGTCGGCCATCGCCACATGCGCCGCGTTCGCGTCGGCGTCGGAATAGACGGCTACCGTCGCGATACCCATCCGCCGCGCGGTGTGGATGACGCGGCAGGCGATCTCGCCGCGATTTGCAATGAGCAGGGTCGATATCATCGGAGGCGCTTATCCTACATTCCGAGCAGCGTTTTCCAGCCAAACAGCAGAACGCCCATAATCCCGCCCAGCACGAAGATGACAAGCAGGCATCCGACGCAGCCGAAGCCGCGCAGACGTGGTCCCGGATTGAAATAGACGCGGTACTCGGGAAGCTGGTCGCTCATGCCGGTTCCTTTAGGGGTTCGGGCGGCGCGACGCTATCCCCGCATGGTTATGACGGTCGATTTCAGGGCGTGTATCGCGACCGATACGACCACGAAGGCGATCGAAAGCGCCATGAAGCTGTACCAGAAGGCATGATTGACATGCGGCATGACGAAGGCCTTGCCGTCCGTCACCTTCGGAACGATCAACTGCACGATCACATAGATCGCTGCGGCCAGCAGCGCGCCGAAGGATGCCTGGACATAGCTTCGCGCCAGAAACCCGAGCGCGAGCGCGATCACAACAAACGGAATCGGATGGATGTGATAAATGCCCGGCCGGATGATCAGCCAGAATGCATGCAGGTCGTCCATCGTGCGGCCCTCGAAAGCCGCGCAAGCATAGCGCGATTCCTAGCCGCGGAAGCTCCCGATGATCGACTTCACGATGTAAACCGCCACTGTCACTACAAGAAACGCAAAGGACAGCGACAGGAAGAAGTTCCAGAACGGGGTATCAAACACCGGCAGAGCGAACACCTTGTGCTCGAAGATCACCGGCCGCAGCACGTCAACCGCCACATACACGACTGACGCCATGATTGCGCTGAAGATCGCGGACACGATGCTGCTGGTCATGAAGCCGAACAGCAGGCCGATGATCACGAACTGAATCGGCTGAATGTGATAGATGCCATCGCGGATGATGGCCCACCAGCTGTCAAGAAGATCCATATCAATACTCCTGCGCCGCCCGGGTCACGGACGGCGCAGCCTTTCAAACATCAATGATGAGCAGCCGAAGCACCTTTGGAGAGAAACTGCGTCTTGAGCGCGAAGAACACCGCGATCGCAACGAGGTAGCCAAGGAACAGCGCCGCGGCGGTCTTCCAATAAGAGAGTTCGAGCAGATCGGGCGGGAGCCTGAACGTGCCCTCGTTCACGAGCACCGGCAGAATGATCACGGCAACGAGATGCGCCAGTGTCGCGCCGAGCGCCACAGCCCAGATTCGCTTCCAAGCGGACAGCTGATACGCGGCGTAAAGCGCGATCAGAAGACCCAGGGCACCGTTAACATGGGCAAAGCCCTCGCGGATGCCGTCTTTGAAAAAGTAAAGAATATCATGGAGATAGCCAGAAACATGTTCCATAAAGCCCTCCCAAGGCGTTAACCATCACAGGATAAACGCGCGAATGTGGCAATTGTTCGCTTCCGGACCGAGAAAAATGGAACCGGCCGGGGCTAGACGCGAATCCGTTCGGCTTCATAGACCTGCATCGATCCCGGCTCGGCGGCCAGAGCCTGGAGCGCCTTGAACATCGTCCGGCTGGCGGAAACGGCGAAATGGGTCTTCAGCGCCGCTGTGCTTTCCCAGCGCTCGGTAAACATCAGGCGCAGCGGGTTCTCGGCATCGATAGCCACGTCGTGTGAAATACAGCCCGGCTCCATGCGCGAGCGATGCACATGCTCCAGCGACACGCGCAGGATTTCATCCAGCGTCTCGGGCTTTGCGGTCACCGTTCCGGTCACGACGATCATGAGTGGCTCTCATTGATGGATGTAACACAGCTTCTCACCGGGTAAGGACAGTGACGCATCGGGCTTCACGCGCAAGGGCGATCGGCCGCAGCGCTCGCCGGCGTCCTGGCGAATTTGTCCATGCCCAAATCGCTAGGGCCCGGTCGCGCTCTTCGAGACCGCGCTGCCCTGCTCTTGGCTCGGCGGAAAACCGGCCGGCGGGAAAGCCTGATCAGGTAGCAGTATGGGCGGCGAGTTCCTATATTCAGTCCGGTTCACGCGGAAGGATTAGGCCACGTCATGATTATTGCCCTGATTGTCATCGCCGTCATCGCGCTGTTCGCGATGTTCCTGTTCAACCGGCTGGTGAGTTTGCGCCAGGCGTGGAAGCGCGCCTTTGCAGACATCGACGTCCAGCTGAAGCAGCGGCAGGACCTCGTGCCCAATCTGGTCGAGACCGTGAAGGGCTACGCCACGCATGAAAGCGCCGTCTTCACTGAGGTGACGCAGGCCCGCGCCTCGGCGATGCGCGCGACCGGCGTGGGCGAGAAAAGCGCGGCCGAGGGGATGCTGACCGGCGCGCTCGGCAATCTCATGGCGGTGGCGGAGAATTATCCACAGCTCAAGGCCAATGAGGGCTTCCTCAAGCTGCAGGGCGAATTGGGCGACATCGAGAACAAGATCGCTGCCGCGCGCCGGTTCATGAACAACGCGGTCGCGGAATACAATTCGGCCATCCAGCAATTTCCGGCGCTGCTGGTCGCGGGGCCGTTCGGATTCAGCGAGGCGCAGATGTTCACACTCGACGCCGACGAACGCGAGCAAACCAAGAACGCGCCCAAAGTGAGCTTCAGCTAAGCACTGCGGCCGACTTGCCCCCTCATCCTTCGACAAGCTCAGGATGAGGACTGGGATAATATCCTCACCCTGAGCTTGTCGAAGGGTGAGCTTTTCGGAGCGCTGATATGGTGATGAAGCGAATTTCGGACTCGGGACACTAGCGTGGCGCTGCTCGGCCTCACCACTTACCGGCAGAACAACAACATCAAATCCGCGGTGTTGTTGGCGCTGTTTCCGGTTCTGCTGCTGACGCTGCTGGGTTTTATCTTCTTTTTCGTCGGCGCGTTCAGCAATTCCCGCGAGGCCTTCTATTCCTTCGACATCGGCTCGGTCCTCGGCACGGGCACGCCACTCGACCTCGCGCTCTCCGCCATCTACGCCTATTGGCCCATCGTCATCGGCATCGCCACGGTGTGGGTGCTGATCGGCTATTTCTTCAACGACGCAATCATCCATAGCGCGACCGGCGCCGAGCAGGTGACGCGCGAGCAGCAGCCGGAACTCTACAATCTCGTCGAGAATTTGTGCATCAGCCGCGGGCTGAAGGTGCCGAAGCTTTACATCGTCGATACCGACGCGATGAACGCCTATGCCAGCGGCATTGACGAGCGCTCTTACGCGATCACGGTGACGAGCGGGTTGCTCGCGGTGCTCAACAAGGACGAGCTCGAAGCGGTGCTCGCCCACGAACTCACGCACATCATGGAGCGCGACACGCGCGTGCTGATCGTCACCATCGTATTCGTGGGCATGATCTCGTTCCTGACGCAAGGATTGTGGCGCTTCATCCGCATCTCGGCATTCACGCGCGGACGCGGGAAGAATCAGGGCGCGGTGATGGTGTTCCTGTTGATCGCCGCGGTGGCGTCGTTCGTCGGCTATCTGCTGGCGCTGGTGCTGCGCTTCGCGATCTCGCGGCGGCGCGAATACCAGGCCGATGCCGGCTCGGTCGACCTGACCAAGAACCCCGACGCGCTGATCTCCGCGCTGATGAAAATCTCCCAGAACCCCGACGTCCCGCACGTCTCCAGCGAAGTCCGCCAGATGTTCATCGAAGCCCCGCCATCGAGCTTCGCCCTTGCCCAACTTTTCGACACGCATCCGCCAATCGCCAAACGCATCGCGGTGCTGGAACAGCTCGGTGGGCAGGCGCCGGATAAGCTGACGGCGTCGGCTACTGCGCCGGCCGTCGGCGCACCTACCTCAACCGCGCCGCATCAGCACGGGCCGTGGGGATAATCTCGCTCGCATGTCATCCCCGGCCGAGCGACGCGAAAGCGTCGCGAGGGGAAGGGGACACAGGTGGTAAGGGTGATACAGTTCTTTCCATTAAATCTCGTTATTTCTGCCAGACCGTAGCAGCTTCACGACCTGGGTCCCCTTCCCTCGCGCGAACGAAGTTCGCGCTCGCCGGGGATGACAAGTAGTAGCTTATTTAGGCCATTGTGGCGCTTATCCATCTCTGTGCATTGCACTGCTTCCACGATGGTGTCTGGCAGCTCCTCGATAGCATGACTGCGCCTGAACACAGCCATCAACCACGCTTGACGTTCGGTCTGCACTTTACGGCCCTTGAATTTCTTCTTCATCGCACTCGCCTGTCATCCCCGGCCGAGCGACACGCCAGTGTCGCGAGGGGAAGGGGACCCAGGTAGATCGGGCAGCGTGATCTCGCCCATCATTCTTTCGTAGAGATCGTTCCAGCCGGAATTGTTTTGTTCGATCATTTTGAGCTTCCATGAGCGGTTCCAGCGCTTCAAACGTTTCTCGCGGGCGATGGCGGTGTGGATATCATCGTGCGCTTCGTACCAGACGAGGATGTGGACACCGTACTTCTTAGTGAAGCCTTCGATGAGATCGTTCTTGTGTTCGTATGTGCGGCGGAAAATGTCGTTGGTCACACCGACGTAGAGAGTGCCGTTGCGCTGACTGGCGAGGATGTAAACGAAGTAGAGATGTTCCCGCATAGAGGGAATGTAGCACGGTGCTTTGAAAGACCGTAGCGCCGAACCACCTGGGTCCCCTTCCCCTCGCCGCTGCGCGGCTCGGCCGGGGATGACAAGTTGGGTGTGCTTTGCAGCGCTCAGCGGGGATGACAGTGAGAGATCGACCTACCCCTTACCTAGGGGGTGCGCTATCGCCCCCTTCGCCTGCGCGTTCGCTTTCTTGTAGTCCCCCGCCCAATCCCATGGCTCGGCCGTTAAGGGCGGCGTGATGAGTTTATCGATGCGGTCGCGCACCGCGGGCGCGAGTTGCGGACGCTGCATCTGCCATGCGGCTCTGACCGCCGGAAACAGCATCACGCGTTGCAGGTTAAGCACTGCTGTATCGAGCGATTCCTTGTCGAGGAAGCCGGCATCGTGTTGCCACAGCGCGTCTTCGACCACCGCAACCTGTATCCGCATATAATAATACGACTGCAGCAATTCCCTGGGCGAAAGCTCGTCGTTGTTGACGATCTTCGTCACGGTGTCGGCGATCTCGGTCTGCATCGACGTCAGCGCGGCGTTAATCACCCGCTCGGTGCGCGCCTGATGCATCAGCGCGCGCTGCGCCTTGTGCGCGTGCCGGACCTGAAGCGCGAGATAGATGAGCGACACCACAACGGCGATACCGCTGACGAAACTGCCGATGCTCGCGAGATCGGTGAGGCTCATGGCTACATCCTAAACACGCCGAATTTCGTATCGCCGATAGGGGCGTTGAGGCAGGCGGATAGAGCGAGCGCGAGCACACGCCGCGTATCCGCCGGCGCGATGATGCCGTCGTCCCACAGACGTGCGGTGGCGTAGTAGGGATTGCCCTCGTCTTCGTATTTCTGGCGGATCGGCGCCTTGAACGCTTCGGCCTGATCGGGCGTCCATTTGTCGGCGTCGCGATGCACCGTGGCGAGCACGCTCGCGGCCTGCTCGCCGCCCATCACGGAGATGCGCGAGTTCGGCCAGGAGAACAGGAAGCGCGGGCCATAGGCGCGGCCGCACATGCCGTAATTGCCCGCGCCATACGATCCGCCGATGATGAGCGTGATCTTCGGCACCTGCGCGGTGGCAACCGCCGTCACCATCTTCGCGCCGTCCTTGGCGATGCCGCCCTGCTCATATTTCTGGCCGACCATGAAGCCCGAGATGTTCTGCAGGAACAGGAGCGGCACCTTGCGCTGCGCGCACAGCTCGATGAAATGCGCGGCCTTCTGTGCGCTCTCACTGAACAGGATGCCGTTGTTGGCGACGATGCCGACCGGCATGCCCTCGATCCGCGCGAAGCCGGTGACGACCGTGGTGCCGTAACGCTTCTTGAATTCGTCCAGCTCCGAGCCGTCCACCAGCCGCGCAATCACTTCGCGCACGTCGTATTGCGTCATCAGCGACGGCGGCACGATGCCGTTCAGCTCCGCCGTGTCGTAGAGCGGTGCGCGCGGGGCTGCGACCGGGATGTTCGGCTGCTTCACATGATTGAGACCGCCGACGATGCGCCGCACGATGGCGAGCGCGTGCGTGTCGTCATTGGCGAGATAGTCGGCCACGCCGGAGATGCGCGTGTGCACGTCGCCGCCGCCGAGATCCTCCGCGCTCACCACCTCGCCCGTCGCGGCCTTTACCAGCGGCGGGCCGGCGAGGAAGATCGTGCCCTGGTTCTTCACGATCACGGTCTCGTCGCTCATCGCCGGAACGTAAGCGCCGCCCGCGGTGCAGGAGCCCATCACGCTCGCGATCTGCGGAATGCCCAATGCGCTCATGTTCGCCTGGTTGAAGAAGATGCGGCCGAAATGTTCGCGGTCGGGGAAGATGTCGGCCTGGTTCGGCAGATTCGCGCCGCCGCTGTCGACCAGATAGATGCACGGTAGCCGGTTCTCGCGCGCGATCTCCTGCGCGCGCAGATGCTTCTTCACCGTGACCGGATAATAGGTTCCGCCCTTGATCGTGGCGTCGTTGCTGACGATCACGCATTCGCGGCCCTCGACGCGGCCGATGCCGGTAATGATGCCCGCGCCGTGGATGTCGCCGTCATACATGCCGTTGGCGGCGAGTGGCGACAGTTCGAGAAACGGCGATCCCGGATCGAGCAGCCGCTCCACGCGGTCGCGCGGCAGCAGCTTGCCGCGATCGGTATGGCGCTTGCGGCTCTTCTCATCGCCGCCCAGCGCGGCGGTGGCCATCTTCACTTTCAACTCGCAAACAAGCTTCCCCATCGCCTCGGCGTTGGATTTGAAGGCAGGGGATGAAGGCGAGATAGAGGATTTGAGATGGGTCATCAATTCACTCCACCGCCAGCATTGAGAGAATCGCGGCGCTTATTAGTGTGCTCAAAATCCCAGATCACGGCGAGCCCTGCGGCACAAAGATACGCACCATCACGAACACAGCTAATTTGGCAATGGTGCCAACACCTTCAACATGGCGCGGCCGTTCTGATTGGAGAGTGCGAAGTAAAGCCGGTGGGAAACCGGATCGACGGCAACGGTATGAGCATCCACGGCGACAAACACATCGCCAAGCGACCTAGGGTTGGCCGCCAAGTCAATGTTATATGTCGATAAGTCGCCGGACTCCGCCGCCACATACAGCCTTCCCATGGCCGGATCGATTGCGAGAACATCCGGATCATGCGCCACGGGCTGCCTGTTCGTCACCGCGCCAGTCGCGAGGTTCACGGTAAGAAGCTGGTCGTTTCCGTCGCACGCCACATAACCAAGCCCTCCCTTGGGTGCAATGATAAAGCCGTGTGGATGATCGCACCCCGCCAGCGTGCGATGCGATGTGACCGCCAAACGACCCGGATCGATGCCGATCAGCTCGTTGTGAGACTGCACCGGCACATAGATGCTGCCACCCGCTGGGTCATAGCGTACGTTACCGACCTCTCCGCCCGTATCGATGCGGCCGATAAACTTGTCCGTCCTGGCGTCTATCACGGTTAGCGCACCGCCAAGTTCATCGGATACGAATATGCGATTGTGTTTGGGATCGTAAGCAATGCCGTCGGGAAAGACGCCGCCGGGCAGGCGTGCGATCTCTTTGAGCGTATGCGTATCCACAATGGCGACCTCGCCGCGCCCCGACGACAGTCCTGCCATGCCAAGCCCTTGTGACAGCGACGACAACAGACCGCCACCGGGAACGCTGGCATAGACCTTATGAAGTTCCGGCACCACAAGAACGCCAGTCACCTTCGGAAAGCCGTCCAACTGCGCAGCAAGTCTGGCCTTGTCCATGTCAAACACGAGGAGCTCGCCGCCGCCCATTTTGGAGATGTAGAGCCGCCGCGAATACCCATCAATGCTCTCGTAGTCCACGCGATTCACGCGGGCTCCCAGCGGATAATCACCAACCCTTGAGAACAAGCGAGACGTAGGCCGATCTTGTGCAACTGCCCACGACATAAGTTGCACGGCGGCAACCACCGCAAACACGACTCTGGTTATAGCAGTTCTAAGCAAAAGCATTCCGCACACAGTGCCCGCAATAGCTCAAATCACACCAACTCCACCGCCACGGCAGTCGCTTCGCCGCCGCCGATGCAGAGGGAGGCCACGCCGCGCGTCTTGCCGCGCCGCTTGAGGGCGTTGAGCAGGGTCACGATGATTCGCGCGCCGCTGGCGCCGATGGGATGGCCGAGCGCGCAGGCGCCGCCATTCACATTGACCTTGGCGTGATCGAGGCCGAGATCACGCATCGCGATCATGGCGACATTGGCGAAAGCCTCATTGATCTCAAAGAGATCGACATCGTCCTTCGACCAGTTCGCGAGCTTGAGAACTTTCTGGATCGCGCCCACCGGCGCGGTCGTGAACCAGCGCGGCTCGGCGGCATGGCTCGCCTGCGCCACGATGCGGGCAATGGGCTTCAGGCCGCGCTTGTTGGCGGTGTCAGCACGGGTCAGGACCAGCGCCGCCGCGCCGTCGGAGATCGAGGACGAGTTTGCCGCCGTCACCGTGCCGTCCTTGGCGAAGGCGGGCTTGAGCGTCGGGATCTTGGCCGGGTCGGCCTTGCCGGGCTGTTCGTCAACGCTGATCTCAACCTCGCCCTTCCTGCCCGCGACCTTCACGGCAACGATCTCGTCGGTGAACGATCCGTCGGTGGAGGCACGCTTGGCGCGCGCCAGCGATTCAGTCGCGTAGGCATCCTGCGCCTCGCGCGTGAACTGATAGTGCCGCGCGGCATCCTCGGCATAGGTGCCCATGAGGCGATGTTCATATGCGTCCTCGAGACCGTCGAGGAACATGTGATCCTTGATTTCGCCATGGCCGAGGCGATAGCCGCCGCGCGCCTTCGGCAGGATGTAGGGGGAGTTCGTCATGCTCTCCATGCCGCCCGCGACAACAATGTCGGCGCGACCGAGCGCGACCTGATCGGCGGCGATCATCACCGCCTTCATGCCCGAGCCGCAGACTTTCGAGATCGTCGTGCAAGGAACCGCATCGGGCAGTCCGGCAAAGCGCGATGCCTGCCGCGCCGGCGCCTGACCAAGTCCGGCCGGCAGCACATTGCCCATCAGCGTTTCATCCACATCTTCCGGCTTGATGCCGGCGCGGCTGACGGCGGCGGCAATCGCGGTCGCGCCCAGCTGCGGCGCGCTCACGCCCGAGAGCTCACCCTGAAATCCGCCCATTGGCGTGCGGGCGGCGGAAAGAATGACGATGTCGGACTGGTCCATATTTGCGCCTGTATCCCGGCTTTACCGGCCTTCCATTAACCCAACTGTCACATGCGCGACACGGGTGACCGTTTCGCGGAGTTGGGTTATCATTAATCGATGCGGACGGCCAACCGGCCGCTCGGGGGTAATGGATGAGAAGAAGCTGGGTTGCGCCGCTTTGTGGCGTGGTCACCGGTGCGGCGATGGCGGGCGCGTGGTTCGGTGCGCCCTATTTCGGCGTGCATCTGCAGGCGACAACGCTCGTGGCCATTGCCGCGATCCTCGCCTTTGCAACCTCGACGGCGACCTTCGCGCTGCTGGCGATGGACAAGCCGAGCTATGGCTCGGCGCGCGCCACGCTTTACCTGAACGAAGATCCCGCGGCCGAATATGTCTTCCCATTCAAGTCCGAAAGCCTTTCACAGATATTCCTGAAACCGGAGACACCGCTCGCAGTCGCACTGGCACGGTTTGGAAACACCTTTGACAGGCCCGCTTCCGAAACCAGCAAAGGCTTCATCGTGACGCTCAAGTCGTCGCGACGGATGTCGTTTCCGACCACGACGCTTCAGCAGCTCTTCCTCGTACTCAAATCCTTCAAGGTGCAGCACGTATTGTTGCTGGACGACAAGGACCGTTTTGTTGCCTACATTCCCGGGCCGCGCGCGCTCAAGGACTTCACCGGCGACGGCGCCGCCGACAAGATCACGAAATACATCGCGAAGGTTTTAGACAACCCGGAAGATTCCGACATTGTCCACGAGATCGGCGGCACCGCACAGGCCGACACGATCAAGAGCTCGCAAGACGTGGGCGACGCGCGCAAGGAATTATGGAAGGACGAGAGCGTTCAAGGCCTCGTCGTGCTGCGCAAGCTCAAACCCATCGGCTACATCTCCAAGATGAACGTCCTGAAGCTCCACGCCGGATTGCCTTAACCCGCTAAAGTTTTTACCGAATGAATTGAATCGGAACGCCAACGTCGACACCGTTCCAAGCGCGATCTGCTGTTAGCACGGACAGGTTCTCGCGGACGGCGAGCGCCAGACACGCCCTGTCTCCGAGCGAAAGGCCGTGCGATTTTGTATGAGCGACCATTCCGCCGGCTGCCAGCGCGAGCCCGGCGTCGAAATCCACAATCTCGGCGCCCGCGCTGATCAAAATGAATTTGACATCTTCAACCGATCGGCCAGCCGCAACGATCTTTGTAGCGATCTCGCAGGCATTAACAGCACAAATTATCGAGCGCGAAAGCAACCCTCCCACGATAGTGCCACCTGCTTCGTCGTTCGCATACGCAAGGAACGCCGAGGAATCGAGTACGACCCTAGCCACCTTCAAACTCTTTCTTTGCCTCCGCGCGGCGCTCGGCGATGAGTTCATCGACCAGACTTATGCCCCTTGGAACGACCTCACGCATCATCGCGTGGATTTTGCGCGTCGTGACCTCCGGCGTCATGAGCTTGATTTCATCGTCCTCAATCCGCGCGAGTAGCGCACCGCCGTTTGGAAGATGCGCCGCTGCGAGCAGCGCTGGCGGAAGCCTTAGCGACCCATCGGCAGCGACGTCGATCCTTATGGCACGGCGCAAACCATCGCCCTCGCCAGGGGCGAACGGACGAGCGTCTTCTGCCATTCCTTGAGAAGGCCGCGATGCTGTTGCAGCGCCCGCCTTGCGCTGCTCATCCACCAGGACGTTTCGCACATGCTGATATCGGATGTTGAGAAAATCAGCGATCTGGCTTCGCGAGTACCCGGCTTTATCGAGCGCTCTTATCTTGTCGGACTTGGTCGTGAGCCCGGCAACGACATTCTCCATGCCCATTTTCGGCATCCTATAAAGCAATGCCGAATGTAGTGATAGGTAGATAGATAGTCAATATATAACTATCAACCTGTCTCCTCGAACAGCTTCCGCCCGATCAGCCAACGGCGGATTTCGCTGGTGCCGGCGCCGATCTCGTAGAGCTTGGCGTCGCGCAACAGACGCCCAGTAGCGAAATCGTTGATGTAACCGTTGCCGCCGAGGCACTGGATCGCGTCCAGCGCCATGCGCGTCGCCGCTTCCGCCGCAAACAAGATCGCGCCGGCCGCGTCCTTGCGCGAGGTCTGCCCACGGTCGCAGGCGCGCGCGACGTTGTAGACATAGGCGCGCGCCGCCGACAGCGTCACATACATGTCGGCGATCTTGCCCTGCATCATCTGGAACGAACCGATCGGCTGGCCGAACTGCTTGCGGTCGTGGATGTAGGGCAGCACCACGTCCAGGCAGCTCTGCATGATGCCGATGCTTCCCGCCGCCAGCACGGCACGCTCGTAATCCAGCCCGCTCATCAGCACGCCGACACCGCCGCCCTCGCGGCCCATGACGTTCTCCTCGGGCACTTCGCAATTGTCGAAGACGAGTTCGCCGGTGTCGCTGCCCCGCATACCGAGCTTGTCGAGCTTCTGCGCCGTCGAAAAACCTTTCATGCCTTTCTCGATCAGGAACGCGGTGATGCCGCGCGGCCCCGCGGAGGGGTCGGTCTTGGCATAGACCACCAGTGTGTCGGCGCACGGTCCATTGGTGATCCACATCTTGGTGCCGTTCAGCACATAGCGGTCGCCGCGCTTCTCGGCCTTCAGCTTCATCGACACGACATCCGAGCCGGAGCCTGTCTCGCTCATCGCCAGCGCGCCGACATGTTCGCCCGAGACCAGCTTCGGCAGATAGCGGCGCTTCTGTTCTTCGTTGGCGTTACGCCGGATCTGGTTGATGCAGAGATTGGAATGCGCGCCATAGGACAGGCCAACCGAACCGGAACCGCGGCTGATCTCCTCCATCGCCACAACGTGCTCGAGATAGCCGAGCCCTGCCCCGCCATATTCTTCCTCGACGGTGATGCCGTGAAGCCCGAGGTCTCCCATCTGCGGCCACAGATCGCGCGGGAAGGTATTGGATTTGTCGATTTCGTCCGCGCGCGGAGCGATCTTGTCGTCGGAAAAACTGCGCACCGTGTCGCGCAGCATGTCGGCGGTATCGCCTAGGCCGTGGTCCAAAGAGGGGTAGGAATTCGGGATCATGGGGGCTTCCGATGCGCCTGCGCCGCCATCCTATAGAAGCAGGCTCCGGCCATGACAAATCCGCCCGCAAGCCGTATTCTTGGACCAGGAGGCGGTGTCGAGTGTTGCTTTCCGGGGCCGTGAAACGAGGGAACGGAGACGTTACGATGACCGATACTTTGAATTTGCCGGCGGAACCTGTTTCGGCCTCCGCTCCAGCCAAATCCACTCTTCTGGGCCGTTTTGCTTCACAGTTCTCCAATGTCGCCACGCCGTTCGAGGTTGTGATGCCGGACGGCGAGACCCAGCGGTTCGGCAAGGGCACTCCGACCTTCAGCCTGACGATCAAGAACAAGGACGGGATGCATGCGATCGGCAGCCTCGACGAAGGCCGGATCGCCGACGCTTATCTCGCCGGCGATCTCGATATCGAAGGCGACATGCTCAAGCCGTTCGAGCTGCGCGGCGCGATGAGCGATTTCCACATCTGGACAGAAGCATGGCGGTATATCCAGCCGCTGCTGTTCGGCCAGGTGCACACCAACAAGAAGGCGATCAGTTCGCATTACGACATCGATTCCGAATTCTTCCTCGCCTTCCTCGATCCAAAGACACCCTGCTATACGCAAGGCGTCTATGAAAGCGCGGACGAGACGCTCGACGTCGCGACGACGCGCAAATTCGCCTACGCGTTCGAGAAGCTGAAACTGAAGCCCGGTGACCGGATTCTTGAAGTCGGACCCGGCTGGGGCGCATGGTTCGAATATGCCTCCGCGCGCGGCGTGAAATGCACCGGCATCTCGATCTCGAAGGAGTCGATCCGCTTCCTGCACAAAAAGGCGCAAGATCTCGGACGCGACTGGGAAGTGATCGAATCCGATCTGTTCGAATACACAACCGATCAGAAATACGACGCCATTGTCATCATGGGCGTCATCGAGCATCTGCCGGATTATCAGCGCGTACTGGAGAAATTTCAGACCCTGCTGAAGCCTGGCGGGCGCATCTTTCTCGACGGCAGCGCTTGCACCAAGAAATACGAGCTATCATCCTTCATGGTGAAGTATATCTATCCCGGCAACCATTCGTTCCTGGTGCTGGACGACTTCCTCAACAAGCTTGCCAAGACCAAGCTCGAGGTCGAGGAGATATTCAACGACCGGGTCAGCTACTTCCTTACCTTCGTGCAATGGGCGAAGAACTTCGACGCCCACAAGGATTTCCTGGTCAGCAAGTTCGGCGATTTCAACTTCCGCCGCTTCCGCCTTTACCTCTGGGGCGCGGCTTACGAATTCCTGAGCAACAGCACCGGCTGCTATCGCCTGGTGATACAGCTACCCGAAGAGACGACCTGAATCGATCACCTCGTAAATGCGTGAACTCACCGCAGCGTGATCGCTGCTAACGCGCACGTGAATGCGCATGCGCCGATGACCGATTTAGTCTCGCATTCTAGCGGGAGGGGTTGGCCGCGCGCGGCGATCTGCTTCAGCACGAAACCGGGTAGGATCGGACGCCAGCATGCGCGCGTGTGACGGATGCACATTGTGTTGCAAAGTCATCGGGGTGCGCGAAATTAACAAGCCGCGCGGGCGATGGTGCGATCATTGTGACGTCAGCAAGGGATGCTCAATTCATTCGATCAGCCCGGCGGCCTGCAAGGCCTATGCATGCCGCTTTCAGGTCGATCCGGAACTCGACGAAAATTGGCGGCCAAGCAAATGCGGATTGGTGATCAACACGGACCGCCGCCGGGTCGTGGTCAATGTCGATACCAGCCAGCCCGACGCGTGGCGCAAGGAACCGTTCTATTCGACGCTTAAACGCTGGTCGCGCACGGCGCTGCCCGGCTGGCCGGTATATGTCAGCATTGGCGACGAGATCATCGCGGTCTTTCCGGATCGGGATGTTCAGATGACGCCGCGCACGCCGGCGTAGTGCGAAGGCTGGCTTGCCAGGCGAAGCTGCGCGATGCGATGAACAGCCCATCGTCGCCCTGCGGGCTATGCCGGGCAGTCCCCGCTGCTGCGCAGCGTAGACTGGTGCGGTCGAGAAGACTCGAACTTCCACGCCTTGCGGCGCTACCACCTCAAGGTAGTGCGTCTACCAATTCCGCCACGACCGCATCCTGAGGAAGCGGGGGTGTAGCAGACCGATTCCGCCTTGGGAAGCGCCCTAAATGCCCTCGCCGTCCAGGCCATGGATGCCGCATTCGTCCTTGTCGAGCCCCGACCAGCGGCCATCGCGATAACCCTCCCCTGCATGGGTCCGTCGTGTGCAAGGCATGCAGCCGATCGAGGGATACCCGTCCTCGACCAGCGGGTGCTTCGGCAGATTGTGCTTCGCAATATAAGCTTCCAGATCCGCCTGCGACCAATCGGCCAGAGGATTAAGGCGGAAGCGACCTTCGAAATATTCGATAGCGTGCATGGCGGCGCGTGCGTGCGTCTGAAAGCGTTTTCGGCCGGTGATCTGCGCCGCGAATCCTTCGAGCGCGCGACGGATCGGAATTACCTTGCGGACATTGCAGCAGGCATCGGTGTCACGCGACCACAAAGTTCCATCGGGATCGTGCGCCGTGCGGTCCGCGGGATGCGGACCCAGCGTGCGGATATCGCCGAGGCCGAGTTCGTCCTGCAGGCGGTCGCGGTAGCGCAGCGTCTCGCCGAAGAGCTTCCCGGTATTGATGAACAGAACCGGTGTCGTCGGATCGATTTCAGCGATTAAGTGCAGAAGCACCGCAGATTCCGAGCCGAAGGACGACACGACGGCTGTCCGCCCGGGAAATTCGTCTTTCAAGGCGAGTTCGACTATCCCATGCGCATCGCGTCCGTGCGCAACGGCCTGAAGCCTTGCGAGCTGGGCTCTTGCTATGGGATCGTTTGCACCGTTTCCATGCCGGTCGAATGCACGCGGCGCGAGCCCTGTGCTACGGTCGATGACCGTGACGGTGGCGCCGTTCACGACAGCCACCCTTCCCGCACGACCAGATCGCGAATGCGGCGCGAGACTTCGCTCGAAGAGAGTCCCTCTGCGCGCCACCGGGAACGCGCATTCGCGAGATTGTCCAGCCGTTCGCTCCATTCGGAACCTACGGCGCGCTCGAGCCATTCGCGGATCAGCCGCGACAGGCCAGGTGCCTTTCCGCTGGTCGACACGGTCAAAGCCAAATCGCCGCGCCGAACGACCGCCGGCATATGGAAATCGCAGAGCTCGGGAAGGTCTTCCACATTGATCAGGATGCCTTGGGCCCGTGCCCGCGCGGCCAGGGCTGCGGACAGCGATTTGTTCAAGCCCGCGACAAACAGCAAGTGGAGGCCCGTCAAAGCCGCATCGGCCTCGACCGGCATAGGCTCGACGCCGCCAGCCATAAGCGTCGCCAGACGCGTTGCTCGGCCCTCACCGGCGCCGGCAAGGCCTATGCGCAAAACCGTTGGATCGAGAGCGATTGGGAGCACGTTGCCCTCCGTTGCCAGACAGAGGTATGCGTAGCACCAGATTAATGCAAGAATGTCATGGGGAATTATTTGTTATACAGTGAAAGAAATGCTATATTTAATAGCCGGTTAGCAGATTGGTGATGGAGACGCCGATCTTGTCGCCATGAATGACGATTTCGCCCTTGGCCACGGGCTTGTCATTGGCAAGGACCGTCACGGGATCATCCTGAGCGGAATCGAGCTCGATGACCGCGCCACGGCCCATGCGCAGCAACTGATGCATGGGAATGACCGAGCGGCCCAAGACCACCGAGATTTCGACTTTGACGCCATTGAGATTGGAGGACATGAAGGGATCCATGAATGATCGCCCCGATCCTCGCGCCCTTATGGTTTCGGACCGGTTAATGCCGGATATCGAATGGCGGGTTGAAGCTGGCCTGGCGCCTTATCCGGACGCAGTCTCGTTTATGGAAGCCCGCGCCGCTGCGATCGCCGAGGGACGCGCACGCGAACTCGTCTGGCTAGTCGAACATCCGCCCATCTACACCGCGGGCACCAGCGCGAATGATCGCGATCTGCTCGATGCGCGCTTCCCCGTTTTCAAGACGGGTCGAGGCGGGCAATTCACTTATCACGGCCCCGGCCAACGCGTCGGTTACGTGATTCTTGATCTCAAAAAGCGCGGCAGCGATGTGCGCGGCTTCGTGCGCGACCTCGAGGAATGGCTGATCCGCACGCTCGCGGCTTTCAATGTGAAAGGCGAACGGCGCGAAGGCCGCGTCGGCATCTGGGTCGCGCGCGGCGGTCGAAGGGAAGACAAGATCGCTGCCATCGGCGTGCGCGTGCGCAAATGGGTGACGTTCCACGGCGTCTCGTTCAACGTCGATCCCGACCTTACCCATTTCACCGGCATCGTGCCTTGCGGGATCAGCGAGCATGGCGTGACCAGCCTGCACGATCTCGGCATCCTCGCCTCGATGGCCGATGTCGACGCTGCGATGAAGGCTACGTTCGAAGAGGTTTTCAACCGCAAAATCGGATAAGGTCGGAGGATCAGATTCGAGGGGGCGTTCATGCCGCGCATTGCTGCCGCATTCTTTCTGTTTGGAATACTCTGCGTTCTTGCGGGCATGCTGCTCGGCATGCATATGGGATCGTCCGAGAACATGACGCTGGCCGCAGCGCACGCCCATCTCAATCTCGTCGGCTGGGCGACGATGGCGCTCTACGGCACGTTCTATACTCTGACGCGGCACAACAAGCTGCTTTGGATGCCGCGAATCAATTTCGTCCTGTCGGCGCTCGGCACGATCGTGATGATCGGCTACCTCGTCATGTTCCTCGACAGCGGCCGCGATCCGAAATACGTGCCGGGTATGGTCGCCGGCGAGGTTTTGACCTTCCTCGGCGCGCTGACCTTTGCCTACTCAGTCGTGCGCGAGATGTTCCGCGAGCGCCATGGGCTGCATCACGACCATGGGGACCATCACCATCACGACGAGATCTAAAGCGACGGGCGGCGGCGGAAGCCCTTCTCCGCCGGTGCCTCTGCGTTATGAAGCTCGACGTTCTTGATCCGTGACCCGGTGGGGCCCCGCATGGTCGCGGCCACAAACGCTTCCACAGCCTTCGTTTTACCCGACACCAGGATTTCGACCGTGCCGTCGGTGCGGTTTCGCACCCAGCCATCCAGGCCCAGCCGCGTCGCCTCTTCGATGGCAAAGTGCCGATAGCCGACGGTCTGGACGAAACCTTCGACGCGCAGGCGCAGATGTGTGAGTTCGTCCGGCATTTAACCCTCCTGCACCGCCCTATTTAGCCTGACGACAGTTCTTCGCAAGCCGCTTGGGTTGATGGCGTCGCCCGCGTGAACGGATCAATTTTCGTTAACGGGTCCCACGAAGTCGTGAACACACAAATTTTCCTATTTACGGCTTAAACCTTCCGCGCAAGGGAGCCATGCGCTTTCTGCGGATTGCCTCAATAGAAATGCAATCGCCACGTTGAAGACAGCCGGGAACGACAGGGGATCACGTGCGAGCGAGTTTGAGTATTGCGGCCATTTTTGCGGTCGCTGCGGCGGTGTCCTGCGCCCAAGCCGCGGAACAGCAGCAGGGCGGAATTCTGAATTTCGACGCGGCGTATTTCGCCGATCAGCGTCCCAACACCGCCATGGACATGATTAACCGTGTGCCGGGCTTCTCGTTCAATGATGGTAACACGGCCCGCGGTTTCGCGGGCACCGCCGGCAATGTGCTGATCGACGGCCAGCGCCCGACATCCAAGTCGGACGACCTGCAATCGATCCTTCAGCGCATTCCCGCGTCCGATGTGGACCACATCGAACTCATCCGCGGCGGCGCGCCCGGCATCGACATGCAGGGCCAGACCGTCATCGCCAATGTCATCCGCAAGAAGGAAGCCTCCACCCAGTGGGTGCTCGACGTCTCCGACAATTTCTTCCAGGATGGCCACACCGTCCCCGGCGCGAGCCTGAATTTCACCGAGCACAAAGGCGCGGCGACCTTCGAGGCCTCTGCGACACGCTACGCCGGCTTCGACGATTCCGTCGGATGGGGGTTCCACAAAGAGAAGATCTATAATCCGGACGGCACGGTCACATTGATCGATCAGCGCGCGCACACAACGGGCCAGGGTTCGGGTGGCGCGTTCACGGGGGCCGCGACGGTGCCGCTGTGGGACGGCACATTCAAGGCTAACCTCGCGCTTCAGGATTCGCCATTTTATTCGACGGCGGCGTATTACGGCGATCCCGGCGACCGATTCATCAGCGACGACTCCGTGAGCCGCAACGCGGAACTAGGGCTTCATTGGAACGGCAAGTTCGGATCGTGGGAAGACGAGACACTGTTCCTCCAGCGCATCGGTTTTTCCAAAGACGTCAATGCCTCGTCCCAGACAATCAACGCGATCCCTGACGACGAGATATTCAACTCATCCAGCACGACCGGCGAATCCATCGCGCGCGAAACTCTCCGCTACCCTTGGAGCGACGCCTTCACGATCGAGACCGGCGCGGAGGGTGCGTACAACTACCTCGACGGCGAGACATCCTTCATCCTAAATGGCCAGTCGATCACACTGCCGGATGCCAAGGCCCATGTGGACGAGAAGCGCGGCGAGGTCTTCGGACAAGGCACCTGGAGGATTTCCCCGGAGTGGCTGTTCGAGGCCGGCGCGCGCTTCGAATATTCGATCATCAGCGAGCAGAGCGATAACAATCTGAGCCGCAGCTTTTTCTACCCAAAGCCGCGCGCGATCCTGACCTGGTCACCGACTAAGGACGATCAGTTGCGCCTGCGCTATGAGAAAGTCGTCGGCCAACTCGACTTCGGCAATTTCATCGCCACCGGCAATCTCGGCGGCAACGGCGTCACCAGCGGCAATTCCAACCTGCGGCCCGACCAGCGCATACAATACGAAGTCTCGTATGAGCATCATTTCTGGGAAAAGGGCGCGCTCACGCTGCAACTCATCCACGAGGAGATCACCGATGTGGTCGATCTCGTTCCGGTGCAGGCGTCCGACGGCACCTTCTTCGATGCGCCCGGCAATATCGGCAATGGCCAGAACAACCAGTTCAATCTCGACTTCGTCCTGCCGCTCGACCATCTCGGGCTGAAGAACGGGCGCTTCCACACGATCGCGAACTATCAGCTGAGCTCAGTGCGCGACCCGGTAACCGGCGAGCACCGCGTCATATCGGCTGAACGCCCGCAGGACCTCGAATTCTCGCTGAGCCAGGATATCGAGAGCCTGAAGTCGACCTGGAAGATCGGTTACTTCAACGGGTGGGACGAACATTACTTCCGCCTGGAGCAGACCCAGCACCGCAGCGTCAGCCCGCCTTACACGTACGTGTTCTGGGAGTACAAGCCGACGCCGGATTGGAGCTTGCATTTCGAACTCGATAATCTCGGACAGTTCGTCTACGACAATCAGTACTTCGACTACAGTGACCGCCGCGACATCGGCACTCTTGTCGAGACCGAAGATCGCTCGATCAAGTCGCAGCCGCGCATCTACATCGAGATCCGCAAGACGTTCTGAAGATTGCCCGTCAGGGGTGGAATTCCGCGGTTCTGCACCTACCTTCGGGATAACGCAAAGGAGCCCGCAATGCGTTCTCGCAGGATTTTGAAAGTCGCTGGATGGATTGCCGGAACCGCGATCATGATAGCCGGCATCGGCTATGGTGGCATTCAGCTGATGCTGGCGCACTTCTATCCCGACCCGCCGGCCATGGGTTATCCGAAGCCGCATAGTCATTTGGAAGCACAGCGGCAGGATCTCGACTATTTCAAAAAGCTCATAGCGCTCGACCTTTCGTTTTCGCCGCGAGCACGTGCGCAGGCGAACGCCGATATCGACAGGCTCGCGCGATCGTCAAGCGTATTGAGCCATGCCAGGTTCCGTGTCGAAGCGATGCGCGTCATGGCGCTTGCGGACAACGGGCACACAACGACGAGCGTGGCCAGCGCCGCGCCGCTGGAACTGCCGGTCCGGGTCGCCGAGTTCTCCGACGGCCTATATGTCACGCATGCGACCGACACGCATGCCGCGCTGCTGGGCGGCCGCGTGGTGGCGGTCGATGGACAGCCGATCGATGCCGTCATGGATCAACTCGAAGCGATCCGCGGCGGCGCGCCGCAATTCCGGCGCTATTACGCGGCGTTGCTGATCACCATCCAGGATATTCTGAACGGCCTCGGCATAGCGCCAAACGCAAACCGTTCGACATGGACCGTGCAGAAGGCCGACGGGACGCATGTCACCGAGACGCTGACTGCCTATCGCCGCCCTGAGGACGAACCCCGTGACTTTGCGGAGCGCTGGTATTCGAGCGAACCGCGCAAGGAGATGGGCAAGGACTGGAAATCATTCGGTCCAGCAAAAGGTCTACCGATCAGCCTCAAGGATTTCGATGAACCTTTCCGCCGGTTCTGGCTTGGCGATGGCTGCACGGCCGTCATCCAGCTCAAATCGAACACAGATGAAGGGACGCACAAGATCGGTGACTTCCTTGTCGAGACGCAGAGCGAATTCGAGCATCACAAGCCGTGCAACATCATCTTCGACAATCGCTTCAATGGCGGCGGCGACTACACCAAGACCTACTCATTCGCTCACGGATTGATCGGCGATGTTCCCTCTCCCGGCCGCATCTATATCCTCACCGGTCCCGCAACGTTCTCGGCCGGCATTACGACAACGACGTTCATCAAGCAATCCGGTGACGAACGTGTGAGCATTCTTGGTGAAGAAGTGGGCGACCGGATGGCCTTTTTCGCGGAAGGCCGGCGCGCATGCCTGCCGAACTATAAGCTATGTATGTATTACCAGCGCGGAAAGCACGACTACCAGCATCCGTGCCGCGATCCGCGGGTCTGCTTCTGGCTGAACTGGTATTACGCCCCGCGCGTGAAATCGCTCGATCCCGACGAGACGATCACCATGAGCTTCGCCGATTGGCAGGCGGGCCGCGATCCCGTGTTCGACCGCGCCGTGCAGCTGGCGAAATCCAACGCCGCACCTTAGGCGAACTCCAGGATCACATCGTCGAGCGCGAGGCTGTCGCCCTTCTTGGCGTTGACCTTCTTGACCGTTCCATCCTGCTCGGCAGTCAAAACGTTTTCCATCTTCATCGCTTCGACGACTGCGAGCGTCTCACCGGCCTTAACGTCCTGACCTGCAGCAACGTTCACCGAAACGATGAGCCCGGGCATCGGGCACAGCAGCAGCCTAGACGTGTCCGCCGCGACCTTCTTGGGCATAAGCGCCGCGAGTTCGGCAGCGCGAGCGCTGCGTACGACGACATTAGCTTGCATACCGCCCTGCCCGAGATTCCAACCGCCGGCCGCGCCGATGACCTGAATGGCGTAACAGCGCCCGTTCTCGTCGAGATAGAGGATCGGCGAACCCGGCCGCACATCCGCAACCGCTTCGTAGAATTTTCCGGCGATGGATAGATGAAGTGTTCCCGCGGCGAGGTAGGCATCTGAGACCGCGTAGCTCTCGCCGTTGATCGTCACCGTGAAATCGGCTGCCGCGCTGTGGGGGCCGTTCAAGGTGTTCGATATTTGCGAGGCACGGTCGCTGCGTTTCAACGTCGCTGCCACCGCTGCCGCGATGAATCTGACCCTTGCCGCGTCGTCGAGTGGGCGGCCATGGAACCCGTCGGGATATTCTTCGGCGATAAAGGCCGTCGTCAACTTGCCTTCGCGAAAGCGTTTATTGTGCATAATCGCATTCAGGAACGCGATGTTGTGACGAATACCTTCGATGCGGAATTCGTCCAGCGCCGCTTCCATAGCGTCGATCGCAGCCTCTCGCGTCGGCGCGTGGGTGCAGAGCTTCGCGATCATCGGATCGTAGAACATCGATATCTCGCCGCCCTCGTAGACGCCGGTATCGTTGCGGATCGTGATGCGGTCACGCGTGCCCTCTGCGGGTGGCTGATAGCGCACCAGCCGTCCGGTCGACGGCAAGAAACCGCGATAAGGGTCTTCGGCATAAACGCGCGACTCGATCGCCCAGCCATCGAGCTTCACATCGCCTTGCTTGAGCGGGAGCTTCTCACCGGCGGCAGAGCGAATCATCATCTCCACGAGATCAAGACCAGTCGTGAGCTCCGTCACCGGATGCTCGACCTGAAGCCGCGTGTTCATTTCGAGGAAATAGAAATTGCGGTCCTTGTCGACGATGAACTCGACTGTGCCCGCGCTGTCATAGCCCACGGCCTTGGCCAGCTGCACGGCCTGTTCGCCCATCGCCTTGCGCGTCTTGGCATCGAGGAAAGGCGACGGTGCCTCCTCGATCACCTTCTGATGGCGGCGCTGGATCGAGCATTCGCGTTCGTTCAGGTAGAGCACGTTGCCATGCTTGTCGCCGATCAGCTGGATTTCGATGTGGCGCGGCTCGGTGACGAATTTCTCTATGAACAAACGGTCGTCGCCAAAGCTTGCCTTCGCCTCGTTCTGCGAAGACTGGATCGCCTGGACGAGTTCGCTTTCCTTGTGAACGATGCGCAGCCCTTTGCCGCCGCCTCCGGCCGAGGCCTTCACCATCACCGGATAGCCGATCTCGGCCGCGATCTTCCTCGCGTGATCGGCATCCTTGATCTCGCCGACATAGCCCGGGACCGTGTTCACCTTGGCCGCGAGCGCGAGCTTCTTCGATTCGATCTTGTCGCCCATGGCCGCAATGGCCTTGATGTTAGGTCCGATGAACGCGACACCGATTTTGGCCAGCGCTTCGGCAAACGCCTGTCGTTCCGACAGGAAGCCATAGCCGGGATGCACGGCTTCGGCGCCGGTATCGCGGCAGGCCTGCACGATGCGGTCGATCACGAGATAGGACTGCGCCGACGGCGAGGGCCCGATATGGACAGCTTCGTCCGCCATCTCGACGTGCAGCGCGTCGCGGTCAGCGTCGGAATAGATCGCCACCGTCTTGATGCCCATGCGCTTGGCAGTCTTGATGACGCGGCAGGCGATTTCGCCGCGATTGGCGATCAGAATTTTGCGGAACACGCTGTCCCCGGTAGGTAGAATGGCCCTCTGCATTCGTTGTAGGGCGTCTCGAAAGCGTCGTAAACCCAATCCGGAGTTTCGCCATTTCCTTAAGCGATTTTCACCGTCGCGTCGGCCACAGCCTCTTCCGGCTCCATATCGAGAACGGGCTGGCGGTGACGCTGTCGATGGCCGTGGTGGTCGTCGGTGGCGGCATTCTGTTCGGGCGGGAGGTCATGGCGCTTGGCGCGACCGGCGCGCTCTATGCCAGCATTGTGGACCAACCGGGACCGCTCGGGCTCAAAGCCCGCATCTTCGCGCTCGATATTGCCGCGGCGGCAATCGTCACGCTGCTCGCCTCTCTGGCTGGCGGTATTCCCTGGCTGCTGGGACCACTCATTATCGCAATAGGATTCTCGACTGGGATGCTCGTCGCCTATGGCAGGCGCGCTGTAGGACTGGGCGTCGCAGCGGTGCTCGCGCTGCTGTTCGGCATGGCGACGCACAAGGCGCCGTTTCCGGTGCAGCTCGTCCACACCGCGATCTTCGCCGGCGGCGGGATCGGTTACGCGCTTATCGCGCTCTTGCTCACCTGGCTGCTTGACGACCGTACGCGCCAGCTTTACCTCGGCGAGGCGCTTCTCGCCTTCTCCCGCTACATCGCCGCAAAAGCCGTTCTCTACGACCGCAGCGTCAAGCAGAAGGACGCGCTCGCGGGACTCGTGAATGCGCATGCCGATCTCGTCGACCGGCTCCAGGCGGCGCGCGACATGATCTTCTCCGGCCGCCGCACCGACCGCCGCGCGCGCTGGATCGCGTCCCTGATCGCATTACTGGACGCATTCGACACGGTTCTCTCCAGCGATGCCGATATCGAAACGCTGCGCGACTCCTCGCACCACCATCTGATGCGACGACTGCATGCGCTGACCGCGAACCTCGCCGAGGACGTGCAGATCCTCGGACTCAATTTTGTCACGCCAGTGCGAGACACTGACCTGCCAGACCGCGCTGACTTACTCAAAGCCGTCGGCGGTGAGATTACCCGCATTGCACAGGCTTCGGAGGGTGCAGAACCGCTCGACGTGTTCGCCTTCCGCGCCACATGGCACAAGTTGAGCCAAACCTCTGGACGCTTGACGCGCCTTGCCGAAATTCTCGCCGGGCATAGGCCGCCGTTGCCTGTCAGCGACGGCCTCGATCTGCAACGCTTCATGAAGATCGAGAGTGCGAGCCCGCAGATATTGAAAGCCCAGCTTAACTATGCGTCGCCGGTGTTTCGCTACGCACTGCGTCTAAGCCTCGCGATGACAACCGGGTATCTGCTGACGCTGATCTTCCCAGAGTACATCCATGGCGGATGGGTGATGCTGACCACCGCGCTTATCATGCGGGCGAACTACAGTACCACGCGGCGCAGGCGCGATGACCGTGTGCTCGGTAATCTCGCAGGCTGCATTGTGACCATGCTGCTGGTGCGGTTCGTTCCCGGCGATGCGCTCAGCGCCTGCGTCGTGATCGCCATCGGCATGTCGCATGCGTTTGGCGCTGTGAATTATCGCGTCACGGCCTTTGCCGCTTGTATCTCCGCTTTGCTCCAGCTTCACGCAATAGCGCCGCTGAGCCAGCCGCTGCTGTTCGAGCGCATCTTCGATACATTGCTCGGCGCGGGGCTGGCTTGGGGCTTCAGTTACGTCTTCCCGGCTTGGGAGTGGCGCAACGTGCCGCGCTACATCAAGGGACTCATGATCGCCGATCGAGACTACGCCGTGCAGGCATTGACGCGTGAGCCGTCCGATCAGGCGATCCGGCTGGCGCGCAAGCGGGCACATGACATGGCAGCGGTGCTGTGCACGACCGTGCAGCGCTTGATCGATGAGCCCCATCTCGACAAGCGCGCTTTTGTCGCGCTGAACGAATTGCTTGCCGCGAACTACCTTCTTGCCTCCGATCTCGCCTCCATGCGCGTGCTGTTCCGGCGGCGTGGCGCAGAGCTTGAACCTGTCTCCACCGAGGAACTGCTGGCGCAATCGCGCCAAATGGTGACGACGACCTTCGCGCTCGGCGGCGATCCCAGAGCCGCGCCGAACGTCCTTTCGCGCCGCAGCTTCGAGCAGCAGATGGAAAGCCCAAGCGCGGCCTATTCGCTGCGCCGGCGGTTGGTGCATATAGACCGGGCATCGGCGCGTGTCGCTGCGTTGGCGGCACGCGCGCTCCACGAAGCTGCCTGACTATTTCCTGGCATCCATCATGGCATCGCGCTTCGCTTTGAACTCGCTGCCGTCCTTCCAGCCGGGCCAGGCGTCGCTGTTGGCCAGCGTGTCGCCCACCATGTACATCGCCTCGAGATCTTCCACCGGTCCGCGCAGATCCCAATTCGCTTGCCATTCATCGGAAGGCTGGTGGTAGTGATGCGCGAGATAGTCATCGCGAAGCATTTTCCCCGCATCCTTGCCGCCGTCGATCAGATCGGTGCCGCCGCCTGGCGTGATCGCCGGAATGCCGAAGCGCGCAAAGCTGAAATGATCGGAGCGGAAGAACCCACCCTTCTCTGGTTCCGGATCCGGCGTGATCACCCGGTTCTGTGTCTTCAGCGTGTCAGCCAGATAGTCCTCGAGATCGGACTGCCCATTGCCGCCCAGCGCCATGTCGTGCGCAGGCCCCTTGGGTCCATCGGCATCCGTGTTCAGAAGTCCCACGATATGATTGCGCGGCCAGAGCGGGTGTTCCGCGAAATACTCCGAGCCCAACAGCCCCTGCTCTTCCATCGTCCAGAACAGGAAGCCGATCGAGCGCTGCGGCCGCTTGTCGTGCGCAAACTTTTCCGCGAGTTCCAGGACCATCGACGTTCCCATGCCATTGTCGACGGCGCCGTTGAAAATCTTGTCGTCGCCCGGAACGTCGTCCTTGCGGCCGAAATGATCCCAATGCGCGGAATAGAGGAAAACGTCGCCCGGATGCTTGTACCCCGGGATCACGCCGACGACATTGCGTGTTTTCAGATGGTCGATGGAGGAATGCGCATCGATGCTCAGCGTCTCGCCCTGCATCGTCACGGCCTTGAAGCCCGGCTTGTTGGCGGCCGCCTTCTCCCGCTCGTAGTCGAGGCCGGCGCGTTTGAAAAGATCCTGCGCCGTCTCATGCGTCATCCAGCCCTCTATGGTGGCTCGATCGGCATTCGCGTTCTTCGCATCGAGCCAATATTTCTTGCCGCCGTTGGAATTGCGCACGACCTGATAGCCGTAAGCGGCAGGACCGGTCTCATGGACGATGATCGCCGCCGCCGCGCCCTGGCGCGCCGCCTCCTCGTATTTGTAGGTCCAGCGGCCGTAATAGGTCATCGCCTTGCCCTTGAAGAAGGCGGGATCGGGATTGGCGTCTTCATTGCCCGGATCGTTGATCAGAATGACCACCGTCTTCCCCTTCACATCGACGCCGGCGTAGTCGTCCCAGTGATATTCCGGTGCGACGACGCCATAGCCTACGAACACGAGTGGCGACTTTGTGACCGCGACCTCGCTCTTCGCGAAGTGCGGTGTCCAATAGGTTACCTCGTCGGGGAATTTTGGATTGATCGCACCTTGCGCTGTGTCGAAGCGGAAGTTCGACGACGCACCATCCAGCTTGATCGCGACCGCCGGCACGTTCTGGAAATAGGAACCATGATTGCCGGGCTTCACGCCGACACGCTTGAGCTCATCGGCAATCCATCGCGCGGCAGCTTCGCCGTTCTTGGTGCCGGGACCGCGCCCCTCGAACGCATCGTCCGCAACAGCCTTGTCGCGCGAAGAGATATCCGCTGCGGTAATATCGGGACTGGTTGTGGGGTGCGCAGGATAATCCGCAAGAGCCGGGATCGCGGCGAAGGAGAGAACAAGTGTCGTGGCAGATATGCAGGAAAAGCGCATGGTAACGGTTCCGTTTTGCTGATGCTGCCTGCATCCTAGGCACCGGAAGCCACACCGCAACCCGATGGAGTGCCGCATGATCGAATTCTTCAATTCGCCGGAAGGCAAAGCAGCAAAATTGCCGTTCAGCCAGTCTGTGCGTGTCGGCGACGTGGTCTATCTCTCGGGCTGCCTCGGCAACATTCCCGGTAGACTGGAACTGGTGCCCGGCGGCATGGAGGCCGAGACCAAGCAGATGATGGAGAACATCGCCGCCGCGCTGAAGCCGCACGGCCTCGGCTTCGATGCGATCTTCAAATGCCTGGTGATGCTGGCCGACATGAGCGAATGGGGTGCGTTAAATAAAATCTATGTGCCCTACTTCCATCCCGAACGGATGCCGACGCGCTCCGCATTCGGCACCAACGGCCTCGCCCTCAGCGCACGCGTGGAGATGGAGTGCTGGGCTTACGCAGGGAAGTAATAGTTTTCCCCAATTGTCATCCCGGCGGAGCGCAGCGAGTGCCGGGACCCACTGCGACATGTCTCGGTAGGTCCCGGACTGGCGCTATCGCGCCATCCGGGATGACAACCTCATTTTTTTAATGCCCATCATCCGACCAGTGCGGCGGATCGGTCATCAGTTTGATCACACCGAAACTGCGGCCGACATCGACCAGGATCTGGTTCGAGCCGCTGCGTGGCGGCATGGTGATCCGGCGCTCCTGTCCGTTGAAATCGCGAACCGTCAGAGTACCGGTCCAGTCGATCGTCATGTCCACCGCGCGACGCTGCGTGTGCCGGCTGACCAGGACCGCGGGATATTTGATCCCATAGCCGGCCACCATCGCAGCCGCTGCCGCGCGCGCCGCGGAATCATCGCCACCATGGGTCCAATCGATGGCCACACCCGCCATCGGCGTGGCGGCGGACGGTGGATCGATCACATGCTGGTGCGTCTTCGGATCGGTATATCCGGCGATGCGCGAGCACCAATGCATCAGATAAGCCCGCTCCGGCGGACGGTAGGTGGCGCTGATCTTCACATTGGCGCCGCCATTCTTCATCGCCGAGATGAATGCCTGAACGCGGTCACGAAACTCCGGCAGCAGATCGCTCGGCGACGTGCTCCCCGGAAATCGCGCAACCCATTGCGGCCCGGATGGTTCGGACATGTTGCCCCCAAAAGATTGCCCGACTCACATTCTACTTCAAATTGCTCACTGCTCCAGCATAACAACCCAATTTACTATGGTAGGACTTGCCGTATCCCACGCTAATAAACTAGCGCTCGCGCCGCAGCTTTTTACCTTCTTCGTGTCTCCTGAAATAATATCCCTTCAATAATGCTTCCCAACTTTGCGTGGAGAACTTGGGCGCTATCCATTCCCCATCGGAGCGCTTGGCCAATTCCACCGTGAGACGCTGCGGAAAGTCCCACGCACTACGCCGCGTGTGCAGAAAAATGATGACCTTCAATGTCTTCAGCCCATCAGCGTCAGCCTGGCTTGGCACCGCCGCCCGCAACAGCGCATAGAAGTTACCGGCGATTTGGGGAATGGCGTCACGTCCTCTGCAAGTCAGACAGTCAAATACAAAAACGCCACTCGGAAAATCTTCGACTTTCTCGGTCAGAGCGAACCGGGCTCCCGACGGCAGTGCATATTCCGCTATATGTGACGGCGAACCGGGCTGCGCTCCATCTCGGGTCCAAGCTCCGTTCCCCTCCCGGATATAAATTGCCAAATCCGAATCGGGCTCGAGATCACCTGTCCCAACCGAAGCGCTAAAAGTGAATTTGAAACCGAGGATGTTGAACTCACCAGAATGCGTTCCATCGTCGGGCCGTAACACCACCGAACGAAATCCAAGCTCTTCTGCCCGCGGTCCCGCGTAGGCAGAGAAAAGCTTATCCGAAATTGCCTTCCTCTCGTCTGCTGCCGAGTTTTCCGGAACGGGCACGCCAAATAGCAGAGAGACAGGGCGATTTGTTGTCCATTGCACTTGTTGACCCAGATAGCTCACTCGATCTCCCTCAATGGAGGTGACAAGTGTCGGCTTAATCGAGTCGTCGTTGCGTTGTGAAAACCACATCGCACCGGCAATCACAATGGCCAATACCGCACCAACTGCGCGAACGACGGTCTTTTTCGAAATCTCAATCACAGCGGAATATTGTCGTGCTTCTTCCATATCTGCGCGACCTGCTTGTGCTTCAGCATGCGCAGCGCGCGCGTTACGCGCCAGCGGGTGGAGTGCGGGCGGATCACGTCGTCGATATAGCCGCGTGAGGCCGCGATGAATGGGTTCAAGAAGCGGTCTTCGTATTCCTTCGTGCGCTCGGCGATGGCTTCGGGATTGCCGCGCTCGTTGCGGAAGATGATCTCCACCGCGCCCTTGGCGCCCATCACCGCGATCTGCGCGGACGGCCACGCATAGTTCACATCGGCGCGCATGTGCTTGGACGCCATGACGTCATAGGCGCCGCCATAGGCCTTGCGCGTGATGACGGTGACCTTCGGCGTCGTCGCCTCGGCATAGGCGAAGAGCAGTTTGGCGCCGTGCTTGATGATGCCGCCATGTTCCTGTGCCACGCCAGGCAGGAAGCCGGGGACGTCGACGAACGTCACGATCGGGATGTTGAAGCAGTCGCAGAAGCGCACGAAGCGCGCGGCCTTGCGGCTCGCGTCGCTGTCGAGCACGCCGGCCAGCACCATCGGCTGATTGGCGACGAAGCCGACAGTCGAGCCCTCCAGCCGCCCGAAGCCGGTGATGATGTTCTTCGCGAAGCCGTCGCCGATCTCGAAGAAATCGCCCTCGTCCGCGACCTTCACGATCAGCTCCTTCATGTCATAAGGCTTGTTCGGGTTCTCCGGCACCAGTGTGTCGAGCGACATGTCGGCACGCTTGGGATCGTCGGTCGTCGGCCAGTGCGGGACCTTGTCGCGGTTCGACAGCGGCAGGAAATCCATCAGTCGCCGCAGCTCCTCGATGCAGATCACGTCGTTGTCATAGGCATTGTCGGCGACGGCGGATTTCGTCGTGTGCACCTTCGCGCCGCCGAGCTGTTCCGGCGTCACGTCTTCCTGCGTCACCGTCTTCACCACATCGGGACCGGTGATGAACATGTAGGAGGTGTCGCGCACCATGAAGATGAAATCGGTCATCGCCGGTGAATAGACGTCGCCGCCCGCGCATGGCCCCATGATCGCGCTGATCTGCGGCACTACGCCCGACGCCAGCACGTTGTGCTTGAACACCTCGCCGTAACCGGCGAGCGATGACACGCCTTCCTGGATGCGCGCGCCGCCGGCATCGAGCAGGCCGATCACCGGCGCGCCGTTCTGCATCGCCATCTGCTGGATCTTGACGATCTTCTGCGCGTGGGTCTCCGACAGCGAACCGCCGAAGACGGTGAAGTCCTTCGCATAGACATAGGTCATGCGGCCATTGATCGTGCCCCACCCCGTCACCACGCCGTCGCCGGGGATGATGGTCTTGTCGGCGTCGAAATCCTTGTTGCGGTGCTCGATGAACATGTCGAACTCCTCGAAGGAGTCCGCGTCGAGCAGCAATTCGATGCGTTCGCGCGCCGTCAGCTTGCCGCGCGCATGCTGCGCCTCGATGCGGGCCTTGCCGCCACCCATCCGGGCGCGTTCCCGGCGTTTTTCGAGTTCAGTGAGGATGTGCTTCATGGCCCGCTCAGAAGGTGATTTGGAGATTCAACCTAACCAATTCCCTCTCCCTCGCGAAGCGGGGGAGAGGGTTAGGGTGAGGGGGTCTATCAGGTAATGACGCGGCAGGCACCCCCTCACCCCGCCCTCTCCCCCACCTCCGTGGGGGAGAGGGAGAGTTTGAGGAAGCGCGCCGCGGTGACCAGCTCCTGCTCCAGCCTCTTGGCTCGCGCCTCGGCCTCGGAATCGAGGCCCCATTTCTCGACCTGAAACTGCTCATCGATCTGAGACAGCGCGAACGCCTCCTCGGCAGAGACACGCTTGCCCGCAACCGCCAGCCCGAGCACGAGCGAACCGCAGATCGATGCGGTGACATGCAACGCGGCTAGCGCAAATGGATCGAACGCCTCCACCGCCCGACGCAACGCTGCGACGCTGCTCTCCGGCTGCGCGACAGAGGTAATTCCCTTCGCGACCAGAAGCGGTGCGCCGTGCCGTTCGGCGACCCAGTTCAGCAGCGGATCCCACGCCTCGCTCTGGCGACGAACCAGCTCCGCCGGTGCATCGGTGCGATAGCAGAGGTGATCGTGTTTGGCGAAGGCAATGATCTCGGCGATCACTTCCTCGCACCGCGGGGTGATGCCATCGATGGCGGTGTTGGCCAACTTCGTGAATGGCATCGATTGCGGATCGATCTCGTCGCCCTGCATGCGCCATTCATCCGCAATCACTTCGGCGAGCGCGCGCGTCGGCAGATCGAGCGATCCCCCACGCGGTGTTTTCAGCGTCCTGGCATCAAGAAGGACTGTATTTCCGTCGCCGACCGAGACGCTCTTGTAAAAGCGCTTCATTTCTTCTTCTTGGGCTCGCCCAGAAACCGCGCTGCCTCATTGGCCTTCACGGGATCGCGATGCAGACGCTTCGGCACGCGGGCACGCAACGCGTCGGGCATGCCGTCATGCGGGCCAAGCTTGTGCTTGGGATGATCGGCCCAATAACCCTCGCCGATCTCCTTGTTGTACTTCTTGTGGAACGAATAGAAGTACTGGTTGACCAACCGCGAACGCTCGCCGCCGACGATCACCACGGCATCTTCGTCGCTGTTGTTGATGATGACGTGCGCGATGCCCGTGCCCCCGGCCCAGCCGATGAAATCACCAGCGCTCATCGGCGAGATATGGCCGTCATTCCATGCATCGACCTTACCGGACACGATGAAAATAAACTCGTCTTCGTCACGCTCCGCATGCGGCCAGCTTGTACGGCGGCCGGGCTTCAGAACCTGTACGCGCATGCCGATGCGTGAGAAGCGTGCGCGATTGTCGAAACGCGCGTTGAGAACCAGGTCCTCGTCGCTGTTCGGATAGCGTCCGGCTTTTGTGGTGAGAAGATCGCGCCAATGCGCTACGAAGTCCGGGTTGCCCCGCTTGCGGCCCTTATCGTCACCGGGCGCGCCCGTATTCGGGCCGAGCCTGTGCTTCGGCGCATCGGCCCAGAACATGTTCATCTTGCGCAGATTGTCTTCGCCGTTCGGATCGAGTGGGTGCGTCGCCTTGCTGTTGCGGCGGAACGCCTCCGTCATCACGAACAGGCGCACATCCCTGTCCGTATTGTTGATCAGCGTATGTGCCAGCCCTGTGCGCGCGTTGAACGTAATGCCGTCGCCCTCGCTCAGGCGATGAAGATAGCCGTCTGCCCAGAGATCGGGCGTGCCTTCGAGCACGAAGCTGAATATCTCCAGATCGTCCATCGCCATCGGCGGATAGCCGCGCCTGCCCGGCGGGATGCGCAGATGCGCGACACGGAAATGATTGATCCCCGTCGCCGCCGAAAGCTCCGACGCGAAACCGAAATCCTCGGGCGAGGATGGCGGCGCGGCCGGCGCTTCGATCTCGCGCCAGCCGGTGATGAAGTTCGGACGTTTCGTGCTCATTTCTTCTTGCTCTTCGCAAAATGGTCGCTGTTATCATCGGTATTGAAGCCGAGAAGTTCCCAGGACTTCTGCATATGGTCCGACAATGGCGCGGTTACAACAAGCCTGCCACCGTCGGGGCGTGCAATATCGATGGAACGGGCATGCAGATGGAGCTTGTCCGCGATCGCGCCCTTCCCGCGCGCAGCCTGCGCCCCGTATTTGAAGTCGCCGACGATGGGAGTTCCCAACGATGCCAGATGCACGCGGATCTGATGCGTGCGGCCGGTGACGGGTTTGGCCGCTACCCACGCAAACTCCTCGCCCGCCTTGCCCAACACCGCGTAATCCGTGATCGCGTACTTGGCGTCTTCGGATTCCGAAACCTCCATGCGTTCGGCGCCACGCCCACCTTCCTTGGCGAGCGCCGCCTTGATCGTGCCGCGCTTCTGCTGCGGCACGCCACGCGTCAGCGCCCAATAGACTTTCGATGCATCGCGCTGCGCGAGCGACCGCGCCAGCGACGCCGCGGCTGGAACCGTCCGCGCGATGACCAGTACCCCCGACGTATCGCGGTCGAGACGATGCACAAGGCGCGGCCTCTGGTTCTTCTCGAACGCGAGTTGATCGAGCATCCCGTCGATGTGGCGTGTGAGTCCGCTGCCGCCCTGTGTCGCGAGACCTGACGGCTTGTTCAGCACAATCACCGACTTGTCCATGTAGAGGATCATGTCCTGCAGCGAGAGGCCGCTGGTGTCGCGCACCGGCGCCGGACGCGGCGTCTCTTCGACAGGTTCGTTCGTCACGTGCGGCGGGACGCGCACCTCCTGACCCGACACAACGCGATCCGCCGCTTTCGCACGCTTGCCGTCGAGCCTCACCTGCCCCGTGCGCAGAAGCTTCTCTAGCCGCCCATGCGTCAGCGCGGGATAGCGGCGCTTGAACCAGCGGTCGAGCCGGATGCCGTCTTCGTCATGCGCAATGCGAACGGACTCGGCCATCTATAGCGCGCGAACGAGTGCGAGACCGGCGAAGAGCGCGCCGATGGAGAGTAGTGTGGAACCGACGATGTATCCCGCCGCCGCCACGTAGGCGCCGCGCTGGATCAACAAAGCACTGTCGAGCGAGAAGGTCGAAAACGTCGTGTAGCCGCCGAGAATTCCCACGGTCAGGAATGCGCGAACCTCCGGCGAAATCTGAAGCTTCAGCGCGCTCAGCTCCACGATCACGCCCATCAGAAATCCGCCCGTGACGTTGACGACAAAAATGCCCCACGGGAATTGCACCGGCGGCGGTTGCACCGCGCTTGCCACGAAATAACGCAGCAGCGAACCCAAGGCACCGCCGATCGCCACTGCCAGAAGAATACTAGGCTGCATTTTCTATCTCTTAAGAAGTCCGAGCAGTTTCAAGGCATCAAAGCTCCAGTTGGGAAAGATGACACCAGCCAAAACAGCCAAAGCGGAAATCGAGAAAAAGATGATGATAGTCCAGAACGTCCCCGGACCATTCTCCCGGAAGACCATCCTACCTCTGACCGGAATCTTGCCGACGAAAATAAAGTAACTGTTCGCTGCCAAGAACAGTGTCGGCACTATGAGTTCCAACAGCCGCACTAACTTGTCCCGCTCTTTTTCTGACGCAGTTTCGACCAGTATTCGAGGCGTTTGGCAATCTCGCGCTCGAAGCCGGTCTCGCGGGGGGTATAGAGCGCCTGCCGCTCCATGTCGTCCGGGAAATAGTTCTGGCCGGAGAAGCCGTCTTCGGCCTCGTGGTCGTATTCATAGCCTTTGCCGTAGCCGAGATCCTTCATCAGCTTGGTCGGCGCGTTCAGGATATGCGCGGGCGGCATCAGCGAGCCGTGTTCCTTCGCGGCGCGTTTCGCGGCGCCGAGCGCGGTATAGACCGCGTTCGATTTCGGCGCGGTCGCGAGGTAGATCACCGTCTGCGCCAGCGCAATTTCGCCTTCGGGGCTGCCAAGAAAGTCGTAGACGTCTTTCGCCGCCAACGCCTGTACCAGTGCCTGCGGATCGGCGAGGCCGATGTCTTCCACGGCAGCGCGTACTAGTCGCCGCGCGATATAGAGAGGCTGCTCGCCGCCCGCCAGCATCCGCGCCAGCCAGTAAAGCGCGGCGTCGGGATCGCTGCCTCGGATCGACTTATGAAGCGCGGAGATGATGTTGTAGTGCTCCTCGCGGCTCTTGTCGTAGAGCGGCGCGCGTTTCTGCACGACCGTGACAAGCCCCGCGGAGTCGAGCGGCTTCACGGTCTTCACCGCCGCGACTTCTTCCACCAGATTGAGAAGATAGCGCCCGTCTCCGTCTGCCATTGCCCGTAGCGAGGCGCGGGCATCGTGGGTGAGCGGCAATTTCTCGCCGTAATGCGTCTCGGCGCGCTGGATCAGTAGCTCCAGTGCGGCATCATCGAGACGCCGCAGCACCAGCACCTGTGCGCGGGACAGCAGCGCGCCGTTCAGTTCGAAGGATGGGTTCTCCGTCGTGGCGCCGACGAGGACGATGGTGCCGTCCTCCATCACCGGCAGAAAGGAGTCCTGCTGGCTGCGGTTGAAGCGGTGTATCTCGTCGATGAAGAGCAGCGTCCCCTGCCCCATCCGGCGGCGCTGGCGCGCCGCCTCGAACGTTTTCTTAAGATCGCCGACGCCGGAAAACACCGCCGACAATTGATCAAAATGCAGCTTGAACGCGGTCGACAGCAACCGCGCGATCGTCGTCTTGCCCGTGCCCGGCGGCCCCCACAGGACGATCGAATGCGGTCGATTCGCCGCGATCATCCGACCGATAGGGCCCTCCGACCCGATCAGATGATCCTGTCCGACGACATCGCCAAGCGTCTTCGGCCGCAGCCTGTCGGCCAAAGGCCGCGGTGCGTCTTCTTCAAGTCCTCCGGCTTCGAACAGGTCGGTCACGTGCGAGCATAACCCGCGCGCAAACCTCTAGCCATCCACACTCAAGGTCAGCTGCCGGCCGCCTCGGTCGACGACCATATCCCAGTGCCCGCCTGCCTGCCCCAGCGCGCGGTTGAGATCGCCGACATTTCGGATCGCGTTGCCGTTGACCGAGCGGATGATATCGCCCTGTGCAAAGCCCTGATTGGCGGCAATCGAACGTCCCGGCGAGACGACGACGACACCCGTAGCCGTCGGCTCCAACTCAAGATCGAGCGCCGCTGCGGGCGAAAGATTTTCGACACGCGCGCCGGTCAGCGGATTGCGACCGCCGATTGTCGTGGCTTGGCGTGGCGTATCCGGCGGAAGCGCGAGCTTCACCGAGACATCGCGAACGTGCCCGTCGGCCGACACTTTCATGCTTGGTGCGTCGCCGGCCTTGTGTGTCGCAATGCGATAGTTGAGCCCTTGCATGTCATCGACCGGAACGCCATCGATGGCGAGCACGACGTCACCGACACTGAGCCCCGCCTTGTCCGCCGGCCCGCCGGGATAGACGCTTTTGAGCAGCACACCGCCGGGACGCGACAGGCCGATGCTGTGCGCGATGTCGCTGTTGACGGCCTGACCGTCAGCGCCGAACCAGGCGAGTTTTACGCCGCCGCTGCCCGCGCCCTCCAGAATACGTTTGGCCATGTTCGACGGGATCGCAAAACCGATGCCGACCGAACCGCCGGAATTGGAAACGATGGAAGTGTTGATGCCGGCGAGCTTGCCGTCAGTCGTCACCAGAGCGCCACCGGAATTACCCGGATTGATTGCAGCGTCGGTCTGGATGAAGAACTGGTAGTCCGATGCACTCACCTGCGTGCGTGCGAGCGCCGAGACGATGCCCATCGTCACCGTCTGGCCGACGCCAAACGGATCGCCGACAGCGAGCACGAGGTCGCCCACCTGCACGCGGTCGCTGTCGGCCAGCGGCAGCGTCGGAAATGTCTCGCCCTTGGAGTCGATCTTCAGCACCGCGAGGTCGGTGCGCGGATCGGCGAGCACAACTTTCGCCTTAAACTCGCGCTTGTCCGATAGAGCCACCACGATATCGGTGCCGCCTTGGATCACATGGTTGTTGGTCAGGATCGTGCCGTCCCCGCGCACAATCACGCCGGAACCAAGCGATTGCTGCACGCGCTGACGCGACAGCGCGCCACCGCCGCCAAAGAATTGACGGAAGAACGGATCGTTGAAGAATGGGTTGACCGGCTGCTGCACGACGCTGCGTGTGTAGACATTCACGACAGCCGGCGCGACGCGCTTGACGATCGGCGCGAAAGTCATCTGCACCTGCGCCATGTTCTGCGGCACGGTGCTCGGACGGTCGGTTGCAAGGCGACTGCTCACCACCGGCGGAGGCGCCTTTGCGGGCGCCTGAGAGAACGAAAACGCGTAGGCCGCGACACCCAATACAAGAACAGAGGCCGTAGCCATCAACGTCGAACGATTCATTCTTCAACTCCCGACATGCAAAAGGCGACCCTCGCGAGCCGCCTTTTATATGTTACCAAGCTAACGCGAAGATTACGCCTCGCTTGCTTCCTCGTCACCCACCATTACCGGGCCGGAATCGAGTCCCTTGGCATCCGGATCGCGGTCGATGAACTCGATGAACGCCATCGGCGCGTTGTCGCCATGGCGGAACCCCGCCTTCAGCACGCGGGTATAACCGCCCGGGCGGCCCGAATAGCGTGGTCCTATTACGTCGAACAGCTTCTTCACCTGATCGGCATCGCGGATCTGGGCCAGCGCCTGGCGGCGGGCATGAAGATCGGTGCCTCCGCGGCGCGACAGCGTCACGAGCTTCTCCATCACCGGACGAAGGGTCTTCGCCTTGGGCAATGTGGTCTTGATCTGCTCGTGCTTGATCAGCGCCGCCATCATGTTCGCGAACATCGCGGTACGATGGGATGACGTCACATTGAGCTTACGGCCGGCATTACGATGGCGCATGGCACTCTACCTTGAGAAAAATTAGTATTGGTCTTCGTAACGCTTGGCGAGATCTTCGATATTCTCCGGCGGCCATCCCGGCACTTCCATGCCGAGGTGCAGGCCCATTTCCGCGAGAACTGCCTTGATCTCGTTCAGCGACTTGCGGCCGAAGTTCGGTGTACGGAGCATCTCCGCTTCCGTCTTCTGGATCAGGTCGCCGATATAGACGATGTTGTCGTTCTTCAGACAGTTCGCCGAACGCACCGACAGCTCGAGCTCATCGACCTTCTTCAGCAGCACCGGGTTGAACGCCAGATCCGGCTTCGCCTCTTCGGCAACACGCTCGCGCGGCTCCTCGAAGTTGATGAAGATCTGGAGCTGGTCCTGCAGGATGCGCGCGGCATAGGCAACCGCGTTGTCCGGCGTGACCGCGCCATTGGTCTCAACGGTGAGCGTCAGCTTGTCGTAGTCCAGGATTTGGCCCTCGCGGGTGTTCTCGACCTTGTAGGAAACCTTCTTCACCGGCGAGAACAGGCTATCGACCGAGATCAGGCCGATGGGCGCATCTTCCGGACGGTTGCGGTCGGCCGGGACATAGCCCTTCCCGGTCGCGACGGTCAGCTCCATGCGGAACTCGACTTTCTCGTCGAGCGTGCAGATCACGAGCTCGGGGTTGAGGATTTCGATGTCCGCGCTCGCGGCGATATCGCCGGCGGTGACTTCGCCTGGCCCCTGCTTGCGCAGCGACAGGCGTTTCGGACCCTCGGCATGCATGCGCAGCGCGATCTGCTTCACGTTCAGCACGATGTCGGTGACGTCTTCGCGCACACCGGCGATCGAGGAGAATTCATGCAGAACGCCCTCGATCTGGATCGAGGTGATGGCGGCGCCCTGGAGCGACGACAGCAGCACGCGGCGCAGCGCATTGCCGAGCGTCAGGCCGAAACCGCGCTCGAGCGGTTCTGCCGTGATGGTCGCCTGCTTGCCCGCTTCATGGCCCGCTTCGATACGGAGCTTCTGCGGCTTGATCAATTCCTGCCAGTTCTTCTGAAACATATTTTTTCCTCATCGTGTCCCGGACGCCGAGAGCGCGCGTCCATTCGTACGACGAAGGGTTGGGACAGCTCTCTAAACTCTTTGTTGGTCGCACGTCCTACGGAAAATTGCTCCGCTTCGCCGCGCCCTTTTCCTATCCGATGCTCCTACACGCGCCGGCGCTTTGGTGGCCTGCAACCATTATGCGGAATCGGCGTGACGTCACGGATCGACGTGACTGTCAGTCCGACCGTCTGCAGCGCGCGAAGCGCGGACTCGCGGCCCGAACCCGGACCGGTCACTTCCACTTCCAGTGTGCGCATGCCGTGCTCCATCGCCTTCTTACCGGCATCTTCCGCGGCGATTTGCGCCGCATAAGGTGTCGACTTGCGCGACCCCTTGAAACCCATCATGCCGGCTGACGACCACGATACGGCGTTACCGGTCTGATCGGTGATCGTGATGATCGTGTTGTTGAAGGTGGCCGCGACATGCGCGACGCCGACGACAACGTTCTTCTTTTCCTTCTTGCGCGCGCGACCGGCACCTGCTGGCTTTGCCATGTTATTTCGTCACTTTCTTCTTGCCGGCGATTGCCTTGGCGGGACCTTTGCGCGTGCGCGCGTTCGTGTGGGTACGCTGACCGCGGACCGGAAGGCCCTTGCGGTGACGCAGACCGCGGTAACAACCGAGGTCCATGAGGCGCTTGATGTTCATCGCGACTTCGCGGCGCAGATCGCCCTCGACGAGATAGTCGCGGTCGATGACTTCGCGAATCTGGATGGTTTCGGCGTCTGTCAGGTCATGGACGCGGCGGTCCGGCGATATGCCCACCTTCTCCATGATCTCCCTGGCCTTGGCGGCCCCGATTCCATGGATATAGCGAAGGCCGATTTCGACCCGCTTCTGGGTTGGGATATTGACGCCGGCGATGCGTGCCACGGTTCTGTCCTTCGGCCTTAAGCCACTGAATTTGTTAACGTTTTATTCCAACGCAAAACCCTGCCCAATCCGTAGCGAGCCCTTGTCGAAAAAGGGCCTCTAAGCGCCGGATTTGACAGGAAATCTGCCGCGAGGGCGCGGATTATAGAAATCGCGCCCCGCCAGTCAACTGGGTGAAAATAATGTTTCTCGGGAGATTTCCAAGGGGCGCTCAACCCGTCCTGGCCCTGATGATCCCGGCGACAGTGGTAGTGACCGCATCGATGGGCGCCATTCCGTCCACCGATACGACTTTGCCCTGTTTGGCGTAATAGTCGAGCAGCGGAGCCGTGTTCTTATAATAGACCCCGAGGCGGTTCTTGAGCGTTTCGGGCGTGTCGTCCGAGCGCAGCGGACCGCCGTCTTTGATGCGCTGCTCGACGCGCTGGAGAAGCACGGCGTCGTTCACCTTCAGCTCAAGCACGACATCGATCTTTCGCCCGCGCTCGGCCAGCATCCGGTCAAGCGCTTCGGCCTGTGGAATTGTGCGCGGGAAGCCATCGAAAACGGCGCCAAACTTGCAATCCGGCTGATCGTAGCGCTCGCCGATGATGCCGATCACGACCTCATCGGGGACGAGATCGCCCCTGGTGAGAATAGCGTCGACTTTTTTGCCGAGATCCGTCTGCGCCTTCACCGCGGCGCGCAGCATGTCGCCAGTGGAGAGCTGCGGCCAACCGTAGTTCTGCGTCAGTATTTTCGCCTGCGTTCCCTTCCCCGCCCCCGGGGGACCGAACAGGACGATGTTCACCGACGCGCTCCGCGGAGCTTCGCCTTCTTGATGAGGCCTTCGTATTGCTGGGCGATCAGGTGGCTCTGGATTTGCGCGACCGTGTCCATGGTCACGCTGACCATGATGAGGATCGACGTGCCGCCCAGCGACAGCGCGATTTCCGAGCGCGCGAAATCCGGGATCAGACAGACGATGGTAAGATAGATCGCGCCGATGACCGTCGTGCGCGTCAGCACATAGTCGATGTACTCGGCGGTCTTCTTGCCCGGACGAATGCCGGGAATGAAGCCGCCGTATTTCTTCAGGTTGTCGGCAGTCTCTTCCGGATTGAAGACGACGGAGGTGTAGAAGAACGTGAAGAACAGGATCATGAGCGCATAGAGCGTCTCGTAGACCCAGCGGCCGGGGCTGAGATAGGTGACCATGGTCTGCACCCAGCCGGACACACTCTGCGCATAGAACGTCGCGACCGTCGTCGGCATCAAGAGGATCGACGACGCGAAGATCGGCGGAATGACGCCGGAAACATTGAGCTTTAGCGGCAGATGAGAGGACTCGCCGCCGAACATGCGGTTGCCTTGCTGACGCTTGGGATATTGCACCAGGAGACGGCGTTGCGCGCGCTCCACAAATACGATGAAGGCGATCAGGCCGACCGCGCCGCCCAGCAAGCCAATGACCGCAAGCGGTCCCATGTTGCCCGTGCGCGCGGATTCGAAGATCTGGCCGAAATAGGACGGGAAGCGCGCGACGATGCCGGCATAGATGATCAGCGAGATGCCGTTGCCGATGCCGCGGCTGGTGATCTGTTCGCCGATCCACATCAGCAGGATCGTGCCGCCGGTCAGCGTGACCATCGCTTCGATCCGGAAGAACCAGCCGGGGTCCATCACCACATTGCCCGTGTGCTCGAGGCCGATCGCGATGCCGAATGCCTGTACCGCAGCCAGTCCCACCGTGCCGTAGCGGGTGTACTGGTTCATGATCTTGCGGCCGGCTTCGCCTTCCTTCTTCAGCGCGTCCAGCTCCGGGAACACGCTGGTCATCAGCTGCATGATGATGGAGGCGGAGATGTACGGCATGATGCCGAGCGCGAAGATCGCCATGCGCCCGATGGCGCCGCCGGCCAGAACGTTGAAGACGTCCAGAACGCCGCCCGACTGGTGCTGCATCATCTGAGCGAGCGCGGCTGGATCGATACCCGGCATCGGGATATAGGTCCCGAGGCGGGCGATAACCAGAGCGCCGAGCGTGAAGAACAGGCGCTGGCGAAGCTCGGTTGCCTTGCCGAAGCTGCTGAAATTGAAGTTCGAGGCTAACTGCTCGGCTGCTGAGGGCATGCCCTACTCCCCAAAGTCGCCATATGGGGGCGACCAAGCGATAATTTAAGACCTCAACCGGTCCGGGCCGCGCGTTTTTCGCCCGCCTTGGTGCGACGCTGCTGGCGTTTTCCGGTTTCGCCCTTCTTGTTCATATAGACCTTCTTCTTGAAGGTTGTCGTGACCGAGCCGCCAGCCTTCTCGACCGCCTCGCGCGCGCCGGAAGACACACCCGCGACTTCGATGTCGAGTTTCGCCTTGATCTCGCCCTTGCCAAGCAGACGGATGCCGTCACGACTCTTATGGGCCAAGCCGGCCTTGCGCAGCACCTCTTCGGTGATCTTGGCCGAACCGTCGAGGCGCTTGTCGTCGATCGCTTTCTGCAGCCGGCCGATGTTCACCTCGGAAAAATCGTTGGCGAAGATGTTGTTGAAGCCGCGCTTCGGAATACGCATGTGCAGCGGCATCTGGCCGCCTTCGAAGCCGTAGACCTTCGTGCCGGTTCGCGCTTTCGCACCCTTGACGCCGCGACCGGACGTCTTGCCGAGGCCGGAGGACGAGCCGCGGCCGACCTTGTGCTTGTGCTTGTGGGCACCGGGATTATTGCGAATTTCGTTCAGCTTCATCGTAAACCTCGTCATGGCCGGGCAGGTTCATAGCGACAGCGTATGAACGCGCGAGGCCACCCAACTATTTCTTCTCTTCAACCACTTCGACCAGATGCTGGATCGAACGGATCATGCCGCGCACGGAAGGCGTATCTTCGAGAGTGCGCGTGCGGCGGATCTTTCCGAGACCCAGCCCGCGCAACGTTGCGGCCTGGACGGCAGGCCGGCGCGCGGCGCTGCGGATCTGGCGCACCGTGACGGTCTTCTTCGCGCCGGTTTTCGTTTCAGCGGATTTCTTTTCGGCCATGATTATGCTCCTGCCGCCGCCTGCTCGCCCTTTTGGCCTTCGCGGCGCGAGATGATCTCGGCGACGCTGCGGCCACGGCGTTGCGCAACCATGCGCGGGCTCTGCTGGTTCTCGAGGCCGTTAAAGATCGCGCGAACCATATTGTAGGGGTTGGACGAACCGAGCGACTTGCACACCACGTCGCCGACGCCGAGCGCTTCGAACACGGCGCGCAGCGGACCACCGGCGATCACACCGGTACCGGCCGGCGCCGGACGCACGACAACCTTGCCGGCGCCATGATGACCGCGCACTTCGTGATGCAGCGTACGGCCGTCCTTCAGTGGAACCTTGATGAGCGACTTCTTGGCTTCGTCGGTGGCCTTGCGGATCGCTTCCGGCACTTCGCGCGCCTTGCCGTGACCGTAGCCGACGCGGCCGCGCTGATCGCCGACGACCACAAGGGCGGCAAAGCCGAAACGGCGTCCACCCTTCACGACCTTGGCGACGCGGTTGATGTGAACCAGCTTGTCCACGAACTCATTGTCGCGCTCTTCGCGGTCTTCGCGGTTCCTGCGACCACGGCGTTCGCCGCCACTGCCTTCTTCTCTTGCCATGCCTAAAACTCCAAACCGCCTTCACGAGCGGCGTCAGCGAGCGCCTTCACGCGCCCATGATAGATATAGCCGCCCCGATCGAACACGACCTGCTTCACACCCTTGGCGATCGCGCGTTCGGCAATCCGCTTGCCGACCACCGCCGCGGCTTCGAGATTGTAGGTCTTCGCGGACTTGCCGTCCTTCTCGTTGCTTGATGCGGCAACAAGCGTTGTCGCAGCGCCATCGTCGATGACCTGCGCGTAGATGTGCTTGCCCGAACGGAACACCGACAAACGCGGGCGTCCGCCGGCGTTGGTCTTGATGCGAAAGCGCGTGCGGCTCTTGCGCTTGTCGAAGGTTGTGACGTGCTTGACCATGGCTACTTCTTCTTGCCTTCCTTGCGGCGGACATATTCGCCGGCGTAGCGCACACCCTTGCCCTTATAAGGCTCCGGCTTGCGATAGGCGCGAATTTCCGCGGCAACCTGTCCGACCAATTGCTTGTCGATTCCGGTAACCGTCAGCATCGTCGGCTTTTCCGCCGTGATCGCGATGCCCGCGGGTATCGGATAGGCCACGTCGTGACTGAAGCCGAGCTGCAGGTTCAAATTTTTGCCCTGCACCGCCGCACGATAGCCGACGCCCTGAATCTCCAACTTGGACGTGAACCCTTCGGTCACGCCGACCACCAGATTGTTCACCAGCGTGCGGCTCATGCCCCACATGGCGCGCGCATTTTCCATGTCTTCGCGCGGCGCCACCGTGACGCCGTCGTCGCCCATCGAAACGCTCACCTCGGGAACAAGCGTGACCTTCAGCTCGCCCTTCGGGCCCTTCACCTTGACGGTCTGTCCATCGACCGAGGCAGTGACGCCCTTTGGCAGTGCGACCGGTTTTTTGCCGATGCGTGACATCAAACTTCTCCTAGAACACCTGGCAAAGAACTTCGCCGCCGACATTCTTCTCGCGCGCGGCAGAGTCCGTCATCACGCCCTGCGGCGTCGAAACGATCGAAACGCCCAGGCCCTGACGGTGTGGCTTCAGGTCCTTGACGGATGTGTAGACGCGCCGGCCCGGCGTCGAGATGCGCTTCAACTCGCGAATGACCGGACGGCCCTCGTGATATTTGAGCTCGATCTCGAGTTCCTTGCGGCCGGACTCCTTGAACTCGACTTGGGCATAGCCACGGATGAAGCCTTCCTGCTGCAGCACATCGAGCAGACTCACGCGCAGGCGCGAGTTCGGCGACTTGATCTTCGCGGTGCCGCGAAGCTGGCCGTTTCTGATGCGCGCGAGGAGATCGCCAATCGGATCGGTGATCATGTCTTTTCTTTCTCCTACCAGCTCGCCTTGGTCATGCCAGGGATCTGGCCGAAATTCGCAAGGTCGCGAAGCGCGATACGCGACATCTTCACCTTGCGGTAATAGCCCTTTGGGCGGCCGCTGAGTTCGCAGCGGTGATGAATTCGTACCTTCGACGAATTGCGCGGAAGCTCCGCGAGCTTCAGCCGCGCCGCAAAGCGATCCTCCGGCGCGACGGACATGTCATCCGCCGTCGCCTTCAGCGCCGCGCGCTTGGCCGCGTATTGCGCGACCATCTTCTCGCGCTTCTTGTTCCGGTTGATCTGGCTCAGTTTCGCCATTTCGTTCGCTCTTTCAGTTCGTGAACGGGAATTGAAAACCTTCGAGAAGCGCACGCGCCTCTGCGTCGGTCTTCGCGGACGTATTGAAGATGATGTCCATGCCCCACACCGTTTCGGTCTTGTCGTAATCGATCTCGACGAACACGATGTGCTCCTTCAGGCCCATAGCGTAGTTGCCGCGGCCATCGAAGCTCTTACCATTCAGGCCGCGGAAGTCGCGGACGCGCGGCAGCGCCATCGTGATCAGACGGTCGAGGAACTCATACATCTTGTCCTTGCGCAGCGTGACCTTCACGCCGATCGGCAGGTTCTCGCGAATCTTGAACGATGCGATCGCCTTCTTGGCGCGCGTGGTCACCACCTTCTGGCCGGCGATCGCGGTCAGATCGTTGACCGCCGCCTGGATCTTCTTGCTGTCGCTCGCAGCTTCGCCCGCGCCGATGTTCAGAACGATCTTGTTGATCTTCGGAACCTGCATCGCGTTCTTGTAGCCGAACTTTTTCATCAGATCGGCCTTGATCACATCGTTGTACCGCGCCTTGAATCGCGGGACGTAATTCGGATCGGTCGCCTGCTCGCCGATAGAAACCTGGGTGCCCGCGGACTTCTCCACGCGCTTGCCCGCAGCCTTCTTCGCTTTTGCTTCGGCCTTATCGGCCTCGCGCGGATCGCCTTTGGGCGCCGTTTTTTCTTTTCCTGCCTCAGACATCGATAACCTCACCGGACTTCTTGGCGAAACGAACCTTGCGGCCGTCGCCGAGAATCTTGAATCCGATCCGCGTCGCTTCGCCCGACTTCGGGTCGATATGAGCGATATTGGACAACTGCACGGGCGACTCCTTGGACGTGATGCCGCCCTGGGCGCGCTGGGTCTGGCGCTGATGGCGCTTGACCATGTTCACGCCGGAGACGAGCGCGCGGTCTTCCTTCGGGAACACCTTGATCACTTCGCCTTTTTTGCCCTTATCGCGCCCGGTCGTCACGATGACGCGGTCGCCCTTTTTAACTTTCGCCGTCATTACAGCACCTCCGGCGCGAGCGAGATGATCTTCATGTGGTTCTTGGCGCGCAGTTCGCGGGTGACCGGCCCGAAGATGCGCGTGCCGATCGGCTCGCCCTGAGCGTTGATCAGCACCGCGGCGTTGCCGTCGAAGCGGATCAGGCTGCCGTCCGCGCGGCGCACGCCCTTGGCGGTACGAACGACGACGGCTTTCAGGACCTCGCCTTTCTTCACGCGGCCGCGCGGCATCGCTTCCTTCACCGACACGACAATGGTGTCGCCGACGGCGGCATAGCGGCGATGCGAACCGCCGATCACCTTGATGCACATCACGAGCTTCGCGCCGGAATTGTCGGCCACGTCCAGCTCAGTTGACATTTGAATCATAAAACTGCTCCCGAAGCCTTGCGGCCCTTATTTCCCGCCGACGCGCTCGAACGCTTCCCAGGTCTTCAACTTGGAAATCGGCTTGCACTCGCGGATGCGAACCACATCGCCCATCTTGAACTCGCCCTTTTCGTCATGGGCGTGATACTTCTTCGACCGGCGCACGGTCTTTTTCATCACCGGATGGGTGAAGCGGCGCTCCACCTTCACCACCACGGTCTTGGCGTTCTTGTCGCTGACGACTTCGCCCTGCAGCACGCGCTTCGGCATACTTCTCTTCCTTATGCTTTGGCCGAGGCGCTTGCGCGCTTCTCGGTCATGACCGTTTCGAGACGTGCGATTTCCTTGCGCACGGCGCGAACACGGCCGGTGTTCTCAAGCTGCCCGTTGGCCTTCTGGAAGCGCAGGTTGAACTGCTCCTTCTTGAGCTTGGTCAGCTGGTCGCCGAGTTCATCCGCACTCTTGGTGCGGAAGTCATCGGCGGTCGTCGGGTTCTTTACAGACTTCTTTGCTTTGGCCATCGTGCTCTCCGTTACGCCATGCGCTCGATGAACTTGGTATGGATCGAGAGCTTGCTGGCGCCCAGACGCAGCGACTCCTTCGCCGTCTCCGGATCAACGCCGTCGATTTCAAACAAGATGCGGCCCGGCTTGATCTTGGCCACCCAATATTCCGGCGCGCCCTTGCCCGAGCCCATGCGGACTTCCGCCGGCTTCTTCGACACCGGAACGTCCGGGAACACGCGGATCCAGACGCGGCCGGCGCGCTTCATATGACGCGTGATGGCGCGGCGCGCGGCTTCAATCTCGCGCGCAGTGATGCGCTCGGGCTCGAGAGCCTTCAGGCCGAACTGTCCGAAGTTCAGCGTCGTGCCCGCTTTGGCAGTGCCGCTGATTCGGCCCTTGAACTGCTTGCGGAATTTTGTGCGTTTCGGTGAAAGCATCGCTCTGTTCCGTTATGCTGCCGGCGCGGGTTGACGCGAAGACTTGTTGCCGCCTTCGGCCGCTTCGGCCATGCGCTTATCCTGGGCCATGGGATCGTGTTCCATGATTTCGCCCTTGAATATCCAGACCTTCACGCCGCAGGTGCCGTAGGTCGTCTTCGCGGTCGCGACGCCGTAATCGATATCGGCGCGCAACGTGTGCAACGGAACGCGGCCTTCGCGATACCATTCGACACGCGCGATTTCCGCGCCGCCGAGACGGCCGCCACAGGTGATACGAATACCCTGCGCGCCGAGACGCATCGCCGACTGCACCGAGCGCTTCATCACGCGGCGGAACGCAACACGGCGTTCGAGCTGCTGCGCGATGTTTTCGGCGACCAGCTTGGCGTCGATTTCCGGCTTGCGGATTTCGACGATGTTCAGGTGCACCTCATCGGCCGTGTATTTCTGCACATCGCTCTTCAGCTTCTCGATGTCGGCGCCCTTCTTGCCGATCACGACGCCGGGACGAGCGGAATGGATCGTCACGCGGCACTTCTTGTGCGGGCGCTCGATCACAATCTTGGACACGCCCGCCGCCTTGAGCTTTTCGCTCAGGTAGCTGCGAATCTTGATGTCCTCCTGGAGGAGCTTGCCGTACTCCTTCTTGCCCGCGTACCAGCGCGAGTCCCAGGTGCGATTGATGCCGAGACGGAAGCCCGTCGGATTGACCTTCTGACCCATTAGGCGGTCTCCTTCGCGCGCTTCGGCGCGGCATTTTTTGCAGGTTTCTTCGCAGCAGGCTTCTTGCCGCCCTTGGATTCGGCCTTCACCTTCGGCTCTTCCTTTTTCGCCGGCTCTTCCGCGCGCTTCTCTTCGACCACGATCGTGATCTGGGCGAAGAATTTCTCGACGGCAGCACCACGTCCGCGCGCGCGCGCATGGAAACGCTTCAGAACCATGTTCTTGCCGACGCTCGCTTCGGTCACGACCAGATCGTCGACATCGAGATCGTGATTGTTCTCGGCATTGGCGATTGCGGACTGCAGAACCTTCTTCACCTCATGCGCGACGCGGCGCTGGGAGAACGTCAGCTCGGCGAGTGCCGCTTCGGCGCGCTTGCCGCGGATCGACTGCGCGACGAGATTCAGCTTGCGCGGGGACGTGCGGATACCGCGGCCAATGGCTTTCGCCTGGCTGTCGGAAAGAACGCGGGCGCGTGCTTCTTTGCCCATTATTCCGCCCTCTTCGCTTTTTTGTCGCCGCCGGTATGACCGTGAAAGGTCCGCGTCGGCGAGAACTCGCCGAGCTTGTGACCGACCATGTCCTCGGTGACGAGAACGGGAATATGCTTCTTGCCGTTGTAGACGCCGAAGGTAAGGCCGACGAACTGCGGCAGGATGGTGGAGCGGCGCGACCAGGTCTTGATCACATCCTTGCGGCCGCTCGAGCGTCCGGCTTCTGCTTTCTTCAGCAGATAACCGTCGACAAAGGGACCTTTCCAAACGGAGCGAGTCATCTTGAATTACCCTTGCGTCTTCTTGGCGTGGCGCGAGCGCACGATCATCTTGGTGGTCCGCTTGTTCTTGCGCGTCTTGGCGCCCTTGGTCGGCTTGCCCCACGGCGTCACCGGATGACGGCCGCCCTTGGTGCGGCCTTCGCCGCCGCCATGCGGATGGTCGATCGGGTTCATTGCCGTACCGCGAACGGAGGGGCGCTTACCCTTCCAGACATTGCGGCCGGCCTTGCCGATCACTTCGTTCATGTGGTCCGGATTCGATACCGCGCCGACCGTCGCCATGCAGACGAGCGCGACCTTGCGCACTTCGCCGGAATTGAGACGGAGCAGCGCGTAACCGGCGTCACGGCCGAGATACTGCGCATAGGCGCCGGCGGAACGCGCGATCTGACCGCCCTTACCCGGCTTCATCTCGATGTTGTGGACAATCGTACCGACCGGCATCGCGCCGAGCGGCATCGCGTTACCGACCTTGACGTCCACCTTCTCGCCGGAGACGACCGTGTCGCCGACGGCCAGACGCTGCGGCGCCAGGATATAGGCGAGCTCACCGTCTTTGTACTTCAGCAGCGCAATGAACGAGGTGCGGTTCGGGTCGTATTCCAGACGCTCGACCTTCGCCGGCTCGTTGAACTTGCGGCGCTTGAAGTCGACGATGCGATAGCGCTGCTTGTGACCGCCACCCTGCCAGCGCACGGTGACGCGGCCGGTATTGTTGCGGCCGCCGTGGCGATGCTGACCTTCGGTGAGCGACTTGACCGGGCCACCTTTGTGCAGGCCCGAACGGTCCACGAGCACCAATTGGCGCTGACCGGGAGTCGTCGGCTTATATTTCTTCAGTGCCATCTTACAGACCCGTCGTGATATCGATCTGCTGGCCCTCTTCGAGGGTCACGATCGCTTTCTTGAAATCGCTGCGCTTGTAGGGACGCCCCCGCGCCGTCTTGGTCTTGCCCTTCACCTTCACGGTGTTGACGTTCTTGACCTTGACCTTGAACAGCTCGGCAACCGCTGCGGCGATCTTCGGCTTTGTCGCGTCAAGCGCCACGCGGAAGACGACCTGGTTCACTTCCGTCAGGCGCGTCGCCTTTTCGGTGATGACCGGCGAGAGGATCACATCGTGATGCATCGTGCTCATGCCAGGCGCTCCTCGATCATCTTCAGCGCCGCGGTCGTCAGCACCAGCTTGTCAGTCCGCATGATGTCGTAGACGTTGAGGCCCTTCGCCGGCAGCATGCCGACATGTGAAATGTTGCGGGCGCTGAGCTGGAAGTTCTTGTCGAACTCGCCGTCGACGATCAGCACTTTCTCGAAACCGAGCTTGCCGAACTGCTTCGCCAGCGCGCCGGTCTTCACCGACTTCGTCTTGGCTTCGTCGAGCACCACAATCGAACCTGCTTTGGCCTTCGAAGACAACGCGTGACGCAGACCGAGTGCCTTGACCTTCTTCGGCAGGTCGAATTCGTGGCTGTGCGCAACCGGGCCCATGGCCTTGGCGCCGCCGACGAACAACGGAGCGGAACGCGCGCCGTGACGGGCGGTACCGCCGCCCTTCTGCTTGCCGACGCGATGTTTCGTGCGATTGATCTCGGCGCGCGTCAGCACCTTGTGCTGTCCGGAGCGGCGCTTGGCGAGCTGCCAGACGACAACGCGTTGAATCAGGTCGGCACGCGGCTCAAGACCGAAGATCTTGTCGTTGAGCTCGACCTCTCCGGCCGACTTGTTGTCGAGGTTGAGAACCTTCGTTTTCACGTTCAGCCCTCCGCCTTCTGCTCAGCCGCGGCAGGAGCCGCCGACGCTTCGCGCTTCTTCACCGAACCCGGCATCGGTAGATCCTTGTGCGGACGCTTCACGGCATCGCGCACCATGACCCAGCCGCCCTTCGATCCGGGCACGGCGCCCTTGATCATGATCAGGCCACGCTCGACATCGACTTTCGCGACTTCGAGGTTCTGCGTCGTGATATTGTCCACGCCGTAATGGCCGTGCATCTTCTTGTTCTTGAACGTCTTGCCCGGATCCTGGCGGCCGCCGGTACCACCGAGCGAACGGTGCGAGATCGACACGCCGTGCGACGCTTCGAGACCGCGGAAATTCCAGCGCTTCATGGCGCCGGTGAAACCGCGGCCGATTGTGACACCGGTCACGTCGACCTTCTGGCCTTCGATGAAATGATCGGCCTGGATGATGTCGCCGACATCGAGCAGGTTCTTCGCATCGACGCGGAATTCCGCGACCTTCTTCTTCGGCTCGACTTCGGCCTTCGCGAAATTGCCGCGATCGGCCTTGGTCAGACGCTTCGCCTTGGCGAAGCCCGAGCCGAGCTGGACGGCGGTGTAGCCGTCGGTCTCTTCGGTCCGCTTGCCGACGACCTGACAGCCATCCAGCTTCAGGACTGTGACAGGCACATGCCGGCCATCCGCCAAAAATAAGCGGGTCATGCCGACCTTCTGTGTGATGACGCCCGTGCGCATCGTGTGTGCGCTCCTTAAAGCTTGATTTCGACGTCGACGCCGGCCGCGAGGTCGAGCTTCATCAAAGCGTCGACGGTTTGCGGGGTGGGGTCGATGATGTCGAGAAGACGTTTGTGGGTGCGGATTTCGAACTGCTCGCGGCTCTTCTTGTCCACATGCGGCGAGCGGTTGACGGTGAAGCGCTCGATGCCGGTCGGCAGCGGAATCGGTCCGCGAACCTGGGCGCCGGTGCGTTTCGCCGTGTTGACGATTTCCCGCGTCGAATTGTCGAGGATGCGGTGATCGAAGGCTTTGAGCCTGATCCGGATGTTTTGGCTTTGCATACCTTATAACCCCGTCATGGCCGGGCAGCGAGCGCAGCGAAGCGCGACCCGGCCACCCATATTTTCAATCACCAAATTCATTCTCTTCATTCCATTCTGGATCCCCGCCTTCGCGGGGATGACACGCCTATCGGCGTGTCACTTAATAATGCTCGCGACGACGCCCGATCCGACGGTTCTTCCGCCTTCGCGGATGGCGAAGCGCAGCTTCTCTTCCATGGCGATGGGGACGATCAGCTCGACTTCGATCGAGATGTTGTCGCCCGGCATCACCATCTCGGTGCCTTCCGGCAGCTTGACAATGCCGGTCACGTCGGTGGTGCGGAAGTAGAACTGCGGACGATAATTCGCGAA